>Ga0210040_10000055_pt1 | contig 261857 bp, 209 predicted proteins | sample CryGeyCG12114_NA_FD_185462 | JGI IMG/M metagenome (GOLD analysis project Ga0210040, IMG submission 185462) | Groundwater microbial communities from aquifer - Crystal Geyser CG19_WC_8/21/14_NA (SPAdes) (version 2) | ecosystem: Environmental > Aquatic > Deep subsurface > Groundwater | place...
CATGTTCAACTTTGGGACTCTTGAGTCTTTTCCTAGGGATGGTCCCTGTGCTGTTTATTATATTTGGGGAAAAGATTAGAGCCAATAGCAAGTTCTGTCAAGAACTGAAAGCGCTGCACGAGAAGGAGCTCGAGGACAAGAAGAGGCAAGATGAGTCTAGAGCGCAGCAGGTATAGATGACATCAATAGAACGTGCAGGATAATCTACAAGCACTGACCATGAAAGAAGCCGTGCTTTGCCTTCAGTCCTTCCGATGTCTATCATCTTCAACTGACTTGAAGCTCGACGCTCCGCTTGAAAAGATCTGAAACAGTCCTGCAGAAGAAGTTGATACATAGAAACAGTCTGCCTAGCATCGCCTCTCAAGAGCCACACTGGGGAAACTTGGAACTTAGCTAGTAATCTATATTGCACCACACGGTTCTCGTACTGTAATTATACTGTAGTGTTAGCTAAGACGTCGGTCAGACTATTTAGCTAGGTATATACCGTATTGATAGATTGTACTATTGGTAAAGGCTTAACGAGTAATAGTCGCCTACTGATTATCTTCTACCAACGTCTAACCAACGTTAAGAATTTTCCAACCGTTCACCAACCGTTCGGTAGAGATAGGAAAGGTTATATTTACCTAGATACAAGTTTATCCTTAGATTAGTCATATAATTTAATTAGTCTACTTCTTCTTCTTCTCGTAATCTTCGTCGTAATTGCGTCCCTCGTTCTCTTTATACTAATTATTTACTAAGTACATCATCATGAGTAATATTATAAACTTAAGTTCACGAGTTCAAATCCCGTTGTCGGCAAGACGGATTTCTTTTTTCGCTTCGGCATAACCTCGGCAACCACTTACCAACCTCTAACCAACGTTTGCTTTCCGCCAACCTCTAAGCAACGTTTCGTCATTTAACGCGTCAGCCATAAAAAACCCAAAGCCTATATTAGATTCAATAATACGGGTAGAGCACTAATACAGTTACTTAACGGTACGCAAACCGTGTGGCCTAATGTGGGCAAGCGGCTAAGAAGGTTAAGCCTTGTGGGGCCCGAACTTGACGCGTGGGACGGCCTCCAGCACCAAGAGCTCGCATCCGCTTGCGTCTTTTGCCTTTCTCGGCTTCGCTTCGTGCAGTCTTTCAGGGCTTCCAGGCGTTCTCGCCAATCATTTTCAAGACCGTTGTCCTTGTTCTCGGAGCTTGACCCAGTTCCGATTCGTTGCGCATGACTTCGCCTGGCTTCTCGTTGCAGTGGCTGCGTTTGGTGCCCGCGTTAGGCGTCCTCGAGTTACAGTGCTAGATTTTGCTGACACCGAGCTGAAGCGCAGCGCATTGCCTCAGATTCTCCCGTTGTTGTCGTCGTCGGTAGCTCGTCTTTAATCTTGTCTAGTCCACCTCACCCTCGCTGCCTCACTCGACAACCACAATCACGATCGCTACTATACCCAGTCAATCCGTATTCGTTACTACCTTAACTTAGGCTAGCTGCATCGCAGAGCCACTCGGCTGCACAGTGCCTCAAACGCCTCAGTACCCACCGATGAATCACAATCCCATTGTGCGATAAGGACGCAATTGCGCAACATGCGAGGCCGCGCTTACTCGAAACTCCGCGAAACAACATTCGATCTATATACCGAACAAGAGCGGTTACCGTGGTATTACAAAGCGCTCAGCACGTTCTCCGCATGGCTCGTGCTGGCAGGCTACATTCTATTCAGCATCGCATACACTTCCACGCCCGGTGAATTGCGCATATCGCCCTCTTTCCTGACGGGGCTGGCTGCGACGGGCTTGGTTCTTGGGTATCTCAGCGATGCGGCGCTCGCGCTGCTGAGCAGGAGTCTGATATTCACGTTTGATGGCGTGCTTATGCCTGTGCTTACGGCTAGCGCGGTTGGTGTGTTTAGTACCGTTGTGCACCGGGCTTTGAAGAAGACTTATGAGCCGGCGAATCAGATCTATTTGATTCTGCCGCTGGCTATGGCAAGCGTGGCGACTGTGATTGCTACAGTGTTGAGTTGGATTGTGTACAGGAAGTTACGGAAAATCAAGGAGTTGGATGCGAGGCGGAGGTCGCATGTTCCGATGGAGCAGTTCAGTCCTATGGTTTCGGGGAACCTGAACGTGAGTCGGGAGGTGAGAGATATGGTCCCTGATGATGAGCAGCAGAGGCGGCAGTTGATGCATTTGTTGATGGCGAAAAATGATCCCATGCGGAGTTCGAGTATTGATGGCTCGAGCTCGACGTATAGGATTGACTTGCCATGGGAGGAAGGAGAGGCTTCTAGACCTCGGGGTGGGAGTCTGCCGCCTGCTAGTACGCCGAAGCAGACGACCAGGTTTTCCATCACAAATTTGGGGATCGGTAGGGAGAGGAGTGGTACGGCGGACAGCTTCAAGGATCCTAGGGAGAGGAGGAGGGAACAGATTGAACGGTCAGGGTTGGTATCTAACGGACAGCCTAGTCCTGCTGGGCATGGTCAGGGGTATAGTCCGCCGTTGTTGGGCACTCCGAGATATGGATGACGTGGATGGAGTAATGTTTGATTTTGGAAAATACGAGCGATGATCTGGTTCAGCGAAGGTGTCTGGAGCAAGATTGTATGGTTGATATAGAAGGTTTCAATGTTATATTACAGACACTGGGATAGTGCACCTGATACAATATACCACTATAATTCTGGCTGCATCTTCCTATGCTGAAGTCGAGAAAAGCACGACGATTTCTCGACCTCGTTTATGTCTCGGCTGGCTGAGTAGTAATATGGCCGGGCCATGTGATATAGCAGCATACTGCTCAGGCCTGCCATCCTAAGCTCGCGAGCGTAGATGACAACACGCACTTTCGCCAGCATAGAAGCAAAGCACCAATAGATACGCGACAGCATGTGCTTCGAGGCTGACAACTAACGCTAATCCTGAAAAAGATAATGCCTCGGCTACTTATCTCATGCTGACATGGTTGCGTCTGCGCTGAACGACGGCAGCGTTCTACGATCGTAATTAAGCTTCCCTCTCAATTGAGGCGCGTCCGCCGACGAGGAAGAACACACTCTCTTCGAGCCTGCCTCAAAGGGCACCCTTTCCTCTACCAGCTCAAGTCTTCCTTTCTCACACCGCTTGCGCGAGGGCCATATCAGCCTGGGTGAGGTCACACGCACTACGTGCCAGCACTGCCATACCGGAGACTCTCCTCCAGCAAGGCCCAAACCTGGGCAAGATCTCAACTACCGCCACGACCATGGCCCGATCCACCCTGATCAAACCGCCCTCCACCCTCCCGCATCACTCGCCCATCGAAAACGCCCTCCAGCTCCTCCCCATCACGGATATCGGCCCAGACATCTTCACAAACGCTCGGCCCCTCTGGCACCCGCCCGGTGCCCGCGGCATCTTCGGCGGTGCCGCAATAGCCCAATGCCTCAGCGCCGCACAATTCACGATCCCCGCCCACGAATACACCGTCCACAGCATGCACTGCTACTTTGTCCTAGCTGGCAACAGCGAGATACCAATCCTGTATCACGTGGAAAGAGTACGCGATGGCCGCAGCTTCATCACGCGGACTGTGCAGGCTAGACAGAGGGGCCGATGTATCTTCACCACGACCATAAGTTTCATGCGCACGGGCTCAGGCGGCGAGCGCACCGTAGACCACCAGATGCCCATGCCGAGCCGCGAGGAGGTCCCGCCCCCGCCGGACGGCGAGACGAGCCTGCATGGGCTCAAGGACACGGATACGCCGTTCGAGCAGGTGCGGTGTGCGGTGCGACAGGGAAATACCCTTCCACCGCAGGACAAGACGCTGAGACAGTGGATTCGCGCCCGCGGACGCATAAGTGATTGTCCGCCCAATGTGCGTGAGGACGAGATCATGCGGGGCCAGAGACTGAACCAGCCGGGCGATAACCACCAGGCCCATCTCAGTGCGCTGGCGTATATGTCCGACTCGTACTTTGTGGGGACCGTGGCGCGGGTGCACAATCTCATGCGCTTCGCGAATGTGCGGCACATCGAGCGGACGTTGAAGGGGTTCAATGGGAGTGAGGAGGATAAGCAGAAGATGAGGGCGCATCTGGAGCGGATTGCGCGCGAGGAAGCGGAGGAGAACGAGGGGATCAAGCCTGATGATCGCCGGATTGGGATGATGGTCAGTTTGGATCATAGTATCTTCTTCCATAATCCCAGGGCGTTCCGCGCCGATGAGTGGTTGTTGACGGAGATGTCTACGCCTTGGGCGGGGGATGGGAGGGGCTTGGTTGTCCAGAGGGTTTGGGGGAAGGATGGGACGTTGATTGCGACTTGTACGCAGGAGGGGTGTGTAAGGTTGCAGCAGGAGAGGGAGATTAAGTTGTAGGGGCTGAGGAGGATGAATGACTGGGCTGTATAAATCTGTATTTTCTGTAGCGGGTTTTGCTCGAATTGAGTTGTTGGACTATCATGGGTATTTCAAACAATACGTGCACCATGTTCGGGTGATGGCTACTGGCCAGGGACTGGACCGTTGTTTCGCGTGTATTCCAAGTGCCGGTCATGAGCCCGTGACCCGTGTTGGTGCTCGATCGCGCTTCCAGGTCCGTTACGTAGAGCTGCGGTTGACTGTTCTGACACGCCAACGGTTGTATACCCGTGCGATGCGTGCGGTAGATGCTGTCTTCGCCAACTTGTGGACAAGCGGGACCCTACTAGTAGATCGAAACAGTTGTTCTAGCGGGGCGTGGTAGACTTGGTTCACCCGCCCGGTTCCACCGAGAAGATCCTTCCGTGTAAGATTCAGGTTATGGTTGAGTCCGCGCAGGTTGCATACAAGGTTCCATCTCGGAAGCACGTCATCTTTGTAGGTCCACCGACGTAGTGTTGCCCGCAGGCAAGAGACACAGAAGCGGTCCCTTAACCTTCGAGGTTAATGCCTCTGCCGAACCGTGCATAGAGGTGGGCCTTCAGAGAGTCCATCTCCTCGTTCATGGTTGATAACTGGTCTTCCAGCTTGGTCACTTCCTCATCGATCTCAGAAGAGGATGTTTCCAGTAACTTCTGAGCCGTGGTGAGCGGTACGGCGTAGAATGTGTCGCCGACTTTATATTGGATGGGCTCGTCTTCGTCTGCTAGTTCGAGTTCGGTGGTGACTTCTTCGAGGTCTTCTTTCTCCTTCTGCACGGGCGAACATTATGTTAGCAGTGTCCGTATCAGGATGAAACAACCTTTGTGTTTGTAATCTGGAAATGTAGCCCTGCTCGTCTCTGGTCCAAGCTCCTGCGCAGTGCGCGAGGTTGGCAACTTACTTTCTTAGTTTCTAGCTCATCCTGGACGAGTTTGCTGCGATTGTGTATCCTCGAGAAGTCGTTGATTTTGTCTTGATCTTCTTTCGTTACTTCATTGTCCGTGGTTTCTGACTCCTCTTCTTTTGATAGCTGATGGCATTGTTGTCAGTATGAGGCGGTGCAAGGTAAGCCCGTGACATCCACGCCGACAGAGACCCATTGGCAATGCTCCGAAGATCCATGACTTACCACACGACGGGAGAGCATCTTTTCGACCAGAGCCTTGGCTCAAATCAGTAGTCGTCCCGTGAAGGTGTACGACAAGGATCCGGTACGCCGCTAGCTCAGGTTGACTACGGTAGGACTAACAGCAGGCACAAGCTTGATATGCTTTAAAGCATCGGACAAAATACTGTTCGATTGACTCCGTGCCGAAGTCATAGAAGGCTCCTCGTGAAATTCGTGTTGGATACTGTCTTAGGCTGTCAGGCGGGGATTGAGGCTCACGGTGGGGTTATGACGCCTCCGCGAGCGCGTACCGATTGTGAAGAGGTCTAGGACCCGACAGAGTCGTCTACCTTCCCTCGCTCCCATGCTTCAGAGTAGATCTCGCCGGTATCAGATCCGATGGGCGTGATTCTCATGCGTGTTTACGGGACATCGCTCAATTGCACGGGTAGAGTTCATTTCGATGATGGCGACTGCCGCGGCTTGGTGAAGTGTGTGTGACCTCACTTCGTTTTGACTTTGAAGCAGGTAACATCTCAACGACTGTTGACGCCCGACACGTGTGTCCTTCTTTGCATTTTTAGTCGATTCTGAACTGCAAGGAATTCTGTCTTCTCTCTGCTGAACCTCTTGCGTCTGCCACTAATGCCGTCACCATCATGCCCACTGTGCGCCGATGGGTGCCGTCCTTACTCCTCGCAGTCGTGATTTTGACCCTCTTCTACCAGGCCAGCCAATATCGTTCCGACCTCGATTCTCCAATCAAACAGGACATACCAGACACACATCGACCGCACAGCGGAGGCCACTTCAGCTGGCCCGACCGAGTCCAGCATTACCCTGTAACTCAGCTCACACACCTGCCCCGCGAGAAGCCCAAGCGACTGCCACCTGTACAGTACACCTTCCGTCGCGAGTCAGAGCAATTTCGGTCACAGCGTCTGCAGAGAAGAGATGTCGTAAAAGAGACCTTCCGAAAATGCTGGCAGTCATATAAGACCAAGGCTTGGATGAAGGATGAGCTTGCACCCATAAGTGGTCGTGGAAGAAATGCCTTTGGAGGTTGGTCGGCTACTCTTGTCGATGCGCTCGATACGCTATGGATCATGGATATGACATCTGAGTTCGAGATAGCAGCGGCAGCGGCAATGGGCATAGACTTTTCAACATCAACCGACGAAACAATCAACGTCTTCGAGACCACCATCAGGTACCTTGGCGGTTTCTTGGCTGCCTACGAACTGAGCGGCAGTATCGGCATGCTGGACAAGGCCGTCGAGGTTGGCGAGATGCTGCTCGTACCGTTCGATACACCCAATCACTTCCCCATCACAAGATGGAAGTGGGAAAATGCTGTAGAGGGCTCCAAGCAAGTCACTCCTGATTGGATGCTGCTATCGGAACTCGGATCGTTGTCTCTCGAGTTCACGCGTTTGAGCCAACTTACGAATGATATGAGGTGGTTTCATGCAGTTGACAGAATTACGAAACTTCTGGAAAAGCAGCAGATGCAAACTAAGTTGCCAGGACTGTGGCCTGTCGTTGTCGACCCGAGGAATGAGAATTTGACATCTGACACAGGTTTCACCTTTGGCGGCATGAGCGATAGCGCATATGAATATCTTCCTAAGCAATTTGCTTTGCTAGGTGGCGTCTCTTTAGAATACCAGAAGATGTACGAGAGGTCTATAGCTACAGCTGTTGACGCACTCTTCTTTCGACCAATGACACCCAATGGCGACGACATTTTGGTCTCTGGAGATGCACGTGTTGCTGACAATGGGTCTGCACCTGAACTGAAGCCACTAGGGCAACATCTGGGCTGCTTTGCCGGTGGAATGTTAGCACTGGGTGGTCGCCTCTTTTCTAACCAGAACCATATCATCCTTGGCAGAAAGCTCACGGATGGATGTATCTGGGCCTACAAAGCTATGGACAGAGGGATCATGCCCGAGATAGCACGATTCGTGCCATGCGAGTCAAAAGATGCCTGCGTCTGGGAGGAAAAGAAGTGGCATGCTGCGGTGCTAGCCAAACCAGCACCATCAGGTGAAGTACGTGTTGCAGAAGAGGTCATCAGGCAGAAGAATTTGCCAGAAGGCTATGCCGACGTTCTCGACAAGCGATATATCCTGCGTCCCGAAGCCATCGAAAGTGTCTTCATCATGTACAGAATCACTGGGGACAAAAGGTACCAAGAGGTAGCTTGGGAGATGTTCACCGCCATCAACGACGTAAGCAAAACAGAACTTGCTAACGCAGCTATCGCGGACATTACGAGGCCGAAGTCAGAAGGCGAAGCTCCCAAGCAGGATCGCATGGAAAGCTTCTGGTTGGCAGAGACGCTGAAGTACTTCTACCTGATCTTCAGCGAGCCAGGGCTGATTAGTCTCGATAAATACGTGCTGAATACTGAGGCTCACCCGCTGCGAAGGCCAGTGTAAAGCCAAGGAGTTCAGATCGTTCGGGCGGCTATCGCCCAATGGCGTTGTGGATCGAGCATAACCAAATATATTGGGGTCTGTGCTACAGATTGCCCGCTTCTGTATCGTTCACGGTCAGCAGGCGTCGACCCCATCGCGATGTTGTTTGCTTCAATGCAGGTTCGCGATTCGTGTCTCCACACCATGATTGTATCACATTGGCAACTGTGCCTCGCCTGGCAGAAGCATCGCCTTTTATACTTCGAAGCCCATCATTGCCTACCTCTCCGATCCCAGGTTTTGGTTCCTTTCCTGCGCTCTAGTCATGCGGCTACACCCACAGCAGTCAGTCTTTAGGTCCTTCGTCTTGCTCAACTTCATCATTCGAGTTCACGCACAAGCATCCGACCACGAGAAACTGTGGTTCTTTCCAGCACTCCCAAGCCAGAATGTGTCGAGTGCAACTAGCGGACAAACGATCACACTACGCTGGTCCTCTCTGGTGGTAGATTTTTTTGACGACGTCCTAGATTCGTTCAATGCCGATTTGTGGATCGTAGAAGACATCTTCTACCAGTATCAGTATCTGACCAGTGGTAAGTAACTGAACTTTCAAGGATAGTGTGGATCCTGCCTTCTAACACATCTCTTCAGCTGACATCGATACCAGTGAAGGCCGAAGCCCGGAGTGGGAGGTCGACTTGGATTACGATTGGTTAGTTGCCGTACCACTATGGTACTTCGTCTTGTCGGAAAAGGGTGTCTGGCCAAACTGGAAGTACGGTATTAATAGTCCGCCAATCGTGCTCAAGCCTCCTACGTCTGTAACAACAGTGACCGAACCGCAGCCAACATGTACCTCTGCGCCGGCGTCAACAATAACAACTTCAAGCAAGTCAACACCGTCACTCTCTTCTGGTGCCAAAGCAGGAATTGCAATAGGGTCGGTCGCTGCGGCCTGCTCAATATTTGCTCTTGGCTTTCTGTTCGCATCCCTCAAGTCAAAGAAGAAAGGTGACACAGACGAAATAGCCAGGCCTCCCACGCTATCATTACGTCGTCCACCAACTCTTCCGTCTCAGCAGAACGTCGACAAACTCTCCTTGAGGTCAGGTCATCCAGCACAACCTGCATCGGCTGGACTAGAACTAGCGGATGAAGAGGATGCGACCATCAGGCGGCTCAATCTAACCCCAGGGGCATCAAGCCTGGATGGTACAACCCTCAGACCGCCCATCGAAATGCCCGAGAGGTGAAATGTACAAGCACGATGCACTCAAGACGTGGCGTCAATGGCTGTGGTCTGCAGAGACCAGAATGACCATCCATATTGGTCCTGGCTAATGCCCTGCTTGGACCGATACTTCGGCGACATAGGATCAAGTATCACGCCTCTACTTGGACGGTTGTAAGAAACATCCAAGGGTGGAGCGTCTGGTTGCGGTTGACGGTCGGTATATTCGGATGGCACGGTGACGGCAGGTCTGCTGAGGACCCGGTGCTACAGAAAGCGTATGTCTTTATTCTGCCACAAGCCCCTGTAATGCAAGCTTGTACCATTCTCGTGGCGTTGTTGATCACGACCGGAGGTGTCTGTAAGTTAGTTAGTTAGCAAAGACTCATGGCTACTCAGTGCAGCTAGACCGCCAATATCGTGGTTGTCTCCGTGGCCGGTGGGGGTCGTAACCGATGCATAGTTGGTGCTGGGACACCAGAATAGTTGTTGACGACTCTGTTCTCTGTTCTCCGTCAGCAGTCTAGGTTTCTGAGCCTGCGGCTACACTTAGCAGTGCTGTAAGTTAGGTCTGAAAGACCAGAGACCTGAGCTCACTTATGAGAGCTCCTTGAATTTGGGCGGTATACTGCTGATGCGCTGCCACAAAGTTCAAGCACGAGACCGCAAACCTTACTTACACCTATGTCGTTGTGCTATACATCGCGCCGATAATAGAAGGCTGCATTCATCGGTCGTGTGATGTAGAAGATTGGTCTCGTTTGTGATTTATTCTTCAATTTCGAAGCGTAATGGTAACACAGGCACGGTACCCTATCAAGCACGATCACAAAGAACAAAAATTTATTTACACGTATGTTATCGCACTAATTGGCTAGATTATGTGTTCTACTGTTGGACGACCATCCCGTCTTCCACCACTGATACTTCAACCATTGGACGAGAAAGGCACGATATGCTCGTGGTTAGCGATCGCTTACATCCTCTCACTGCGATCAGAATGGTTGGTCTCAGGTTGAGTGTGCCAATCGTAGATCCTCTTCCCGTCTAGCCCAACTCTTTGACGATCTTGGTCATCATTAGAGTGGTCCACATGTATGCCTTTGCTCGTCTTCACTCTCGCTTCTTCGACTTGTTTGCTATCTTCATTCGTGAGGTAGATCTCCATACTGGTGCTCCCTTTGCTGGACCCCATCCGTGAGAAATTTTGCTGCATGTATGCGGAGATATGGGCCACGTGGTGAGCAATGCCCTGGACACCGCAGCTGTACTCGTTGAGGTTTCTTTGTCTGAGCTGTGACATGTCGGATACTTCGTCGTCGGTCTCGATGATTTGCTCGATAGCAATAGCGTACTCATGTGCTGCGTTGCTGAGGCTGTGGCTTGCATTGATCAGAGCTTTGCTGGCGTCCTCAAGGGTGATCGAAGGCCGGTAGTCTAATTCAATTGACGCCACTGCGCTGCTGAAGCCGTCTTCGAGACCGAAATCTTCGATAGAAGAGACATCGGTGTCATACCGGCTGTTAACCATGGCTGGTGGCAAGGCCATTTCTCGTTCTCGGGCAGACATTGTTATGGGTTGTGTCTGACCGAAATTCTTGCACCGAGGACAGGGCTTGAAAAGCGGACGGCTGATATTTATGAATCGTGTTTGTCAGGCGTTGACTTGGGTGGTCGAGAGTAACCTGACTGGTTTAGCGAACCCAACCTCAAGAGGGTCAGTTTTACCTCAGTCTACGTCAAGAAGGAAAAGTATGTTGAATTGCCCACAAATCTTTTTATGCAGTCAGATAGATACTGAGAGTAGTACTTGTAGCAAGGGTGAATGATGGACATCTTTGGTTCGCTGATTAGTAGAGCAGCAGAGTTTGATCGAACAATACGCTTGAGCATATTGTGGTGGCGGCAGGTACATTCCGGGTGCGCATCCTGGCGAGGAAGCAGGCACAACTCGATCCTGCCTTCATCTGAACTTATCTCAACCCACGAGGAGGAGAGCAAGGACAAATCTGAACACAGGAATGAGTGTAATGCTACCATGTGGATATTATGAATCGCTGGTTGAGGGTGTTCAGCTTGGACCAGAAGCTGATGACACACATTTCTTGTAGACGGAATATCCAGCTGCACCATCACCTGCACCAACACAGCTTTGTAAATTGCTCAAATCGCAGCAAGGAGCTGTGATGTGCTGAAGCAGCAGTGCTAGATGAGGTTAGCGGCCTCCCAGGAAGAACTCAGGGGCTTCATCCAGGCTTAGGAGGCTCCGCCCTTAAACTCATGATGACCATGAGCACCAATCCGGCAGGTGAAGCGGTCATGCTGTGTCTGCAGGCGAAGACAGGCATTAAATTCTGTCACGTGAAGAGCATTGCCCACCGCAACCGCGGCTTGTTGCGGAGGAATTAGGGTACGTCAGCTGTAGTGTCCTCTACCACTTCCTCGCCGTCGTTCGTGAGTGGCTGGAATCTCTGTACAGGACGAACTTGAAAGATACAGGCATGGGAGATGTTCGCTTGTCGCGCGCCACTCCACTTTTGCCTCGGACTACTATCTGAAAGCATAAGCAAGCCCAACAGCTCCAAAAGAGCTTAAGACGTTGGACAATCATGGACTCCCAACATCAAGCAAGTTGATCAATCACATAAAGGAGAAAGGGATGAAGGGAAGCAGTAGGCAATGACGAGAAAAGTAGAGAAGAAGAACAAAGCTGTGCAAATCGGCAGCCCGGAGGTTCAAGCTCAAACCGATGGCACGATCAAAAACATTGAGAAGAAGACCAGGATAAGTGTTTGTGAGCCGCAAGACAAGCCATCCACGACGGTATTGGTACTGATGCTGCTTCTGCCCTGGAGTGAGATTGAAGGCCCCTCTTCACTGCAGAGCCTTGGCGCAACACGAGTGTGAGGATACCAAAGTCTGACCAATAGATTAGGAGCTTAGAGGATATTTCCGTGAGTAGCAGTTGAACACAATAACCACACTGAAGACCGAACCTTGAAGTCCTCAGCAAACAACCAGGCTCTTCCGCATCGTTTGAGTTTACCAAGTCCGCTTAGCGATGTCTCGGAAAGCGTTCCAACACGAGGGGTAGGTTTCTTGGGTGGCTCATACTTGAACAAAGAAATCCCATCTATCAAGAGACAGTCTCAGGATATTCGCAAACCCCGTTTGATCCCATGGTCCCACAGATATTATCTCTGAGGAAGCATAAGAGCGGCAACGGTCCCGAAATTTGGTTAGACATCAAATCACCATCCGCATTATCTAATACACCGAACCAATTCATCAAGATAGCACTCTTAGAATACTCTCACTCGTCAACAGAAGCACGCACAGCACGATGCATTTACCAGAGTCGAAGCCAGATTCGCTGTTCAGGATAGTGCCGAAAGGGGCTAGTGGTCGTCATGTACGACACTTCGTGCGCAGAACAGCCTCCCGCCTCTGTGTTTTGTTCACCACTAAGCACAATGCCTTTAGCACTAGCTATTTACCACCCACAAATGCCTCTAGACTTGCCAACGGCCAGGCATGGTCGCCAACACAATCCACATGCACATCGCCTGATTCATTCTGGAGCTACTACAGCAGGTCTGAACTTTCAAGGAAGAGCTCGTCCATGGATAATGTCGCGAGCACGCCCGTTGCTTCTACACGTCCGCAGTCGCCGGTTGCGCAATTGCAGCCTCTCCAGGTGAACCCAGTTGCGTCAGCCTCAGAAGAGCACGATGTATCTGCACGTCACGGTTCCGTTACTGATTGCGTTGATGGACAATGCACATATCCCGGCGAAAGCGTTCAATCTAGGTACCAGGTATCACAATCATCACAACCGTGCTCGTGCTGTTCGCGATCATCATCTATCCAGGCGGGAATAACTACGCATGAGCAGCAGGTACCGCACGTTCACCCGTCCACCGGCAAGTGCGATCGCATGCACCTTCCCAGTAAGGACTTCGACCCAGACCTACGCCAGCTAACACATAATCTCCACCTCTTCCGCGCACATGGTAACTTACTGCTGCACCACGTTATCTACCATAAAGACGCTTACCCAGACGACCTCCACGTTGAGCTCAATAAGCTCATTGGTCTCTTTGACAGCATAGGGTCAGCCACTTATCGGACCGCCTTTCACTTGACTTACTGGGGCGCCGAGAAGAAATCCGATCTGGACAACTTCTTGAAGAAAAATCCCTACACACCTTATCGACCATTGGGGCACGCTAGCGGGTGCTGTCGTCATTATCCCTATAGCGCTGCGACCTCAATGGTCACACATAAGCTCAAACACAGAGCTCGAGCAGCGAAGTCAAAGTTGTATGTGACGAGAAGACAAGCTGAATGGAATGTCCTTGAGTCTATGCGGGCGGCTTCCAATACGGCACAATTGACTTTATGGGGTGTCTTGCCGATGGCTGTCTCGAAGAGATGCATGCTGAGGCACCGGAAACACGCGGAGAATAATAACGAGAGGATGGAGATCGACTAATCCAGTCGCGTGGTCGCGAAAAAGGGAATATTGTACTTGTGATATGAAGTGCTCTGCTGGTCAGAGCTTAGTGGCCAGAGGGAGGCGGTTCGATAGCATTGGCTGTCGCAGTACAGTTTACTGACAGATGGAATACGATGGATCCTACGACTGATTTCCGACTTGCTTACTAGTATTGACGAGCATCATAGAGTGTGTCCGCATGACAGACTTGCTTATCAAGGCATCTTTCTAGTCGTGTGCTTGTTCTCGGCACGAGAAAGTAAGGTGTTGACACTTGTTGATCTGTCGCCTCTGCCGCCGTTTGTTTGCTCAATGGCAGGGTTTGCCGGAGCACACTGTCTGGTCATACGAATATCCCGGAAACCCCTGACCCGCAATGCCAGGCTTCTAAGATTCGGCTCTCATCATCGGCACACAAGGTTGCCTGATAAGACAGGGCTATCCCTAATTTAGATGGGATTGTACAAATTGTGTCTGTTCGATTCACCGGACGATTTCTGATCATCACAGCGAAGAAAGCAAAGGCTACTGAAGACGGCCTTGAAAAGCCCGAAGAACAATGTCTGAGCCCTTGCGAACAGCTGGTCGAGACTTTCTAGGGTGCCTGGCAAGCACATTGTTACCTTGCCTCGGTGGAGCATGCGTTCTGCGACAGAACAGACAAAGAAGTCTTCAGTGAGGCTAACGCGTCCAACGTGAGATGGAACTTCCGAGGGTGACGCAACAAAAGGAAGACGGAGTTCAAGTGCTTTATGGCTTGTTCGGTGTCCTGGATTCACCTCCAGTTTCGTAACAATGCATTGAAGTGCGTGCAAAGTGGACCAACGATATGAGGGATACATATTGATAGACTGTCTAGTATCCATACAAGATTCATAATCCCTACTAGTAGCTTTCTTGAATTTTTAGGCCAGGCCTCTCTTTGAGGCTACCAAATGAGCAATATTGTTGCGCAAGACATGGGAACCGGTCATGACAGTTGAACGAAATGAAACTTCGCTGCCTTCGCCGCTTCTCCATCCATAATACCATCAACATAAGCCTCACTTACCAGTACGCACGTCCCACTATGGTGTCGTCGAAGTATGAAAGGGACCTGACTTCCCCTGACCAATGCGACAATATCGCCGCATCTCACGTACTCTGAACTGAGGACCAGATGACCTTTGCTGGTGGCAAAAGGGAGTCGTCCTAAGCTCTTACCAATGATCTCTGAGCTCAAGTGGACGTCTCCAATACTCCTGCCTGTACTGGCTTCTTCGTTCGCTAGTCCTGTAAGGAATTTGTTAGCATCGCGCTTGATTCGGCGTTGCTTGATCAGTGTCAGGGAACTCTTCAGAAGTGTCACCGCATCGAGGGATCTACTACTACCAACTCTCGCCCATATGCCACCTTTATCGTGACCAACATCCGCGATGGAAGTCCTTGCTGCCGCCGCCAGGCGGTCTCTGAAGCTGATACGTTGTTCACTGCGATATGTCAGATGGATGATCTCGAGTAGCCATTTCCGTGGCCACCAATAAGTTCCTGCTGGCGGCACTTCGTGGGTCGATATCCTGTCTGGAAAGCATCCAGTTGCGGTGATCTCGTCGTAGAAAGCACAAGCCAGCGCTACGCCTTTCACGAGTCCATCTTTTTTTTCAACCACAACGTTTGGGCCACTCTCTGTCAGGCCTGACGCGGCGAAGGTGGGATAAAGGGTGACATGGTCATTTCTCACATGCTGAAGCATATCCGTGGCCGGTCGGGACCAGTCGACAACCCATGATGGTAGATTGTGTTGCATTTTTGGGCTCTGACATAGCGAAAGTAGTGACATGCGTCCTTGCTCAAGCAGAGCCGCCATTGTGGCCGTGTAAACGTCTACACAAGTCTTGCTGTAGTCCGGCACGATGCCTTGCTGCTCTAGCTCTTCCTTGTCAGAGGCCAGGCTCAAGAGAGCAAACACTTTGTCGCGTGGGTCTGTTGACTCCAGATGATGAGGTCCGTGACGGTTCAGATTGATGCTGCCGACACACGTCGCCAGGAGGAGCGCTGCCAACGGAAAGCGATCTTCTCGGTATATTTCCTGAGCACACAACATCATATTAGGCCGAATATGGAACAAAGAAGTGGTAATGGCACGATGGTACGGCTTGAAAAGCGATGCATGGCTGTGAGCGTCTCGCATAAGGATCGTCCAGAGCGCGATGTAAGCATTCATCGCCGCACGACAACGATGGCGACTGATTCTGCGCGTGCCACATACAAAGTAGGCACGTTCCGGCAAAGCTATCTCTTGCAACACCCATATTCGTCCCCACCACGGACGAGTAAACAGGCGCTGCATGCCAGCAACAGGAAATAGGCTGTCTTCTTGATAACAGCCACTGATCGAATGGAAGACATCAATCAGCCTCTCTCGAGAGATGGGCTTGATCCTGTGGTCTGTTGTTCTGATCCACCCAAATGGTGGGCTTCGTTTGATGCAACCAGGATCTTGCCACATGAGATCTTGCCACACGCTCAGGTGATATCCTTCCACATGTTCGATTCCGCACGCCTCTGCTCTGCGACCAAAAGTGTTCAGAAATGTCATGACATGGTCACTATTGTCATCAGCAGGGCCGAGCCAGGCCAGTACCTCTGAGGCCTGTTGGTAGATGTCGTTCATCAAGCCGACCTGCCAGCTCTTCTCCTTGTTGTCTTCCTGATTGATGCAAAGGAAATCCACCCAGATGATGAGGTCGTGGTCCGATCGCCTGAGTGCCAGGATTGCTTCATAGAGGTTTATCGTAACATAGACAGGAGAATCCTCAACAAGTATGAGACGCCTGCTTCCCATTTGGCCCCAGCTGTAAGACAGAGCTACATAGTGCGGCCTTTCTTTGAGCGTAGCATGAAAGATGCGACAGCTTGGCAACAGCCTGAACCTTGCATCTTGGCCTTGTGACGAGATATTAAGAAGTCGGATCTCGTGGTTGGCACGGTCCAAAGTACGGTAGTTGATGACCATGGCACATACAAGGCATGCATGAATCAGCGATGGGTGAGTATTGTACGAAACTTACGAGGCCTTGCAATCAGAATGATATTGTTATCAGCCGCAGTCCCGCATTTTGTGTGCGCGCAAATAAATGTGCGGGGGTCCTGGACGCAGCGAGTGTCGTGGTCTGCTGACAAGTAGAGTAATTCCATAGTGCATGAGGATGCAGTGTGGTACAGTAAAGTGTCCAATCTGTGCTATCTTGTCAGTCCATGACGAAGTTGAGCTATCTCATCTTACATACATGCCGCAGTGAGCAGATTCGCACAATGCAAGGTGTGATACCACCTCACCAACCGGTCTGGTCAGATGCGAGGATGTATCCCAGATCGTGCGCTCGGGGAAGCTGCTGGTATATTGCAGTGGCTGGTGAAAGCACGTAGATGCTGGCAGGGTGGTGCTTGATCGAGTGACCACCAGCCACTAGTAGTAAAGGGAGCAACGCTAGTCTAGGTTTACAAGCGCCCCGAACCGCTGATCGCGCCTGTAGGCTCGACGCGAAAAGCTTCACCGGCTAGCTAAATGTTCAATATGTGCGACGCCAGTCACTCATAGCGCATTTGACTCCCAATTTGCTGACCATTGGTATGCGGCGGACTTTTGTGCGTCTGCGTTACCCAAACTGGAGAAATGGGCGCGAACGAGCTTGCGAGCAGAGGTCCCGACACATAATGAGGACGTCTGCCAACCTAGATTGGACTAGAGCTGGGATATCGCGATAGCCCCTAGAGCGAAGATGAGGCTTGTTAGGTAGTAGTAAGTCCACCCAATGCCCTCGTTGTGCATAAGTTATCGAAAGTGGACGAAGCTTTGCTCACTGTGTCAACAAGACCCTGCGGGACAAGGCCAAACAGACAAACAGCGGAGGTAAACCGGTTTAGTATAGCACGTAGTTCTAGCAGATGAAACAGAACGTCTTGTACAGTTTGTTCTAAGTTCCTAAGTCGACTAGGACCATGACATATGTACAACAAACGCATATTACACTAAACCTGTCGCCCATCACGGTCCCCTTCCGACACGGTACTCGATGCCCATTTCCCATCCTCCTTTATGAGCTCCGGAGACCCGTGCCCTTCCTCCAGCAACGGAACTAATCCTGGTAGATCGTAGGCTGACCCGTTGTACCTCAAGCACATTCGCACTCTGTCGGTGAAAGGCTGATTACTGGAATATGTCCAAGTCGAGCGCTTCCAAGATCGGCTTTCTGCAGCCGAGTGCCTTCCAGATCCTACCGACAACATACCGCCTTTCGATGCGCAGATCATCACATCGGAGATATTGGTGAAATCCAACGGCGGCATACCTCGCCAGCCTCGAGTACGAATGAGTTCGAACACATAGACGCCGGAGATCAAGGCGTTGAGGACGACAACTATGATGATGAATTTCCTGTCGCCGAAGACAAGTGCTGGCACGGCGACCGTGATCGATACATTCTTGGTTGGATTGGGCTCGTTCCCGAACATTCGTGTCAGTAGTAGGTTGATCATGATGTCGTCTGTCATGGCTGCCAGGTAGTCTTCCGTCCCTCGCAGGACAGTAGCGTTACTGTAGTCGTTTGTCGCGTTTTGCAGCCGATTAACATTTACGACCAGGGATCTTCCTACCTGACAACCGCCAACACACGCATCGTTGAAGCTGAAATCAGACATCCAGGAGGATACTTTGTTAAGAACTGCGTCTCCGTAGGCGGGCCAGAGTTGGTCCGTATGATTTTGTGGCGTTGAAGTGACTATTTTGCCTGCGATATTGACGATTACGTCGAATGCGTCTGGCTTGTATTTTATATTGCATTGCACACCGTTGAACTTTTGAAATCCCCAACCGTCGTTCGTTTCATTAGCCGCCGTTATGAGCTGGACTGCGATAGTCTTGGTTGCGTTATCATAGTCGGTACCCCAAGCGAAGAAGTCGGAGGTCGTGTAACCATAGTAGTTGATGCTTCGTGCCACTTTGACTGTTACTAAAGAGCCGGCTGTCTGAGCTAGAAGACCCCAAGAATATTGGTGGAGCTGCCACCCGTATTCAGTAGTCATAGTATCATTGTAGAAGCAAGACACTTCACTAGTAAAGCCGTTCTCAGCATAAGTATACCAGTTCGGAGACTCCACCCCGTTGAGCGTACTGAGACCAGAAATTGATCCTGTACCGTAACTGCGGTCATGATAAAAGTACCCGCTCTTATCAAGCTTAGCGTGTTTCTTGATTCCATGAATACCGACGGAAGCGTCAGCAGCCGACTGTACAATGGCACCCTTGACTGACGCGGGATCGAACGAAAACAAGCCTCTGTCTGTCATCAATGTCGGGCCAATATTAGCGTCGTCCCCACCCCACAAGGCAGAAACATTTGCGACTTCGAAGGTTGGGATGCTCATGCTTTGTGTGGTTTTCCTGTCAGCCAGCGATGGAGACATGGCGCCAGCCCACATCGCTGCTGGAACGAATGAAGCTGAAACAATGAGGACTAGAAGCATGCTGAGTCGCCATGGCAGCGCCCATGTCATCCTTGGTGTCGATGCCGCTTGGACAAACTGTGCCAGGTAGATAGGAAATGGCTTCGATGTGACCAAAAGCATGAACGATGTCCTGATAAGTGCACCTGCTAGGCGTTAGCGACGACCACTACCTGGCAGAGCTCGAGGATGCTCACAGATGACTTGCACGTGGACGAGGCCAAGGATGTGAGATAGGACTTGCACACCGATGGTGACTGCTGATCCGTTATTCGTCGTCCATGCAAGCAGCCGTTCGGATCCTCGAAAGCCAGAAAGCTGCAGTCCCAGAAGAGCGTGGCATATCAACGAAGTAAATAGAAGTCCCGGTATGGCGAAATACCGATCGAACCAAGCAGTAGGGGCTGTACCCTGTCTTTCAGGTGGTGTCTTTTCGGAGTCTTCCATGGGGCCAGAACTTGGCTGGAACCGTACTGCCACAGGTGCTGGGAGAAGCGAACATTATACATCTGGAGCGGGTTCATCGTATATGCTTTGAACGGCAACGACCGCTCCTGTATCTTTTTGGCCTGGTGGATGCAGCTGCTTTGCGTTATTAGCTAGACGCTGCTGGCAAGAGTCGAATTTATCATCGTGACTGGTGTGAGATGTTGGGCGTGAAGCCGACCGGGGCTGAGACATCAATACCACGCACACAAGACCTTGAATAGGAGTGCTTCGCAAGTTTTGAAAGCGGCTATTGAAACATAGAGTGTCAGAGATGGCCACCATGCATATAAGGAACGAGAATAGCATCACGCATGGACGTGGAAGGTTGGGAATCGGCCTACGAAGCGGCGCTTAAGTGCCCAGACTTTGATCTGGGCTTCTAAGCAATCCTATCCTGCCGGCCGCATTTTAAGCACATTTAGCTTGCGGAAGACGACTGCATTGTACAAAGTAATGGCGCTCTACTTGAAGTAACTTGAAGCTCCTTTAACACACTGCAGCGCAGTGGGAAGCCTGTTCTGAAAGCAGTAGCGACGTTCACCGTGTTATCCGCCTGTTCCATCGATGGCTCGTGCGGAGCCCCTGCCTGTAAGGAGCCAATCACCGCGTCCTCGATGTCGACACGCCCGAAACGAGTGAATACGGTGTACGAAGAGTAACGATGCTACTCGCAATCTCGATATGATCAAAGGGCATGGAACGAACCTTGAATGCGATGTGAAGAAAGCCAAGCCGTTTGCACGGACGATATGGATATATGAATCAGAAGCGTGCGAGGCGAATGTCTAGTCGAGACTCGGCTGGCTGGCTTATTTTCAAAGCCAGAAGACTATCAAAATAGTTCTATGAGTGAACATCGAGCACGGACACTCGCTGCCAGAGATTCTAGACTTGCCTGGATGCCGCTAAGGGGCCCATTAGTTACGCGGACGAGGAGCCAGCTCCATCGAACCTCATATCGCGGCGCCATATCCCAGTGAACTTGGTCGCAACTATAACATGGTGGTCTTATCGTGTAGTAGTACGCGGCACGAAGGTGCAGTGCACCCTGCGTTCTGATTCCGGTCTGCATGTTGCAGTCATGGCGATGGCTTTGCTGCCCTCGCACAGGAAACTAAGCATAGCACATGCGGATAAACCAGGTGAAGGAGCCAACGTAGTAGCTCCTCTGGCACTTGACTGTGCACCTTTCGGGCGCCTTGATAAACAGGTTCAGCCGTCGGTGTTCTGTTGCGTGTAGAAGTGCTAGCTGGTGGTATGTGATCTGTTTCTGGCAAGGTTCGGTCAAGAGAGCGCTCACGCTAGCCCCAGGCGATGACTTATAATTGGCATAGCGTTGCACTTATCCTCTGGGTATGCGAAAGGGATGAGCCTCGGTATTGAGCACGTAGTCGTCCAAGCTGATCGTGTCAGTTGGTGAAAAGATAAGATAGAGGTACTTGAGCGTTTCGGCCATCCAGAAACTCTACAAATTGAGTTAGCAAGATTCTGAGAAGCGCCATCAGACAGCGTACCTCCATTGAATCATTCTGTTCAGGCTTTCCGGTCGAAGTCACATCTTTGATCGCCGCATTGCCATATGTAGTCTCCGTAGCGTTCTGGATCGACTGGAACATCCTCCATGCAGCTTCGCGGTACTCCTCATGGCCGGTTATGCGGTAGAGTATGAAGACACTCTCCAGCGCTTCTGGTCGCAACATATAGGAAGGGTCACGAGCATTCTGAAACCCCTTCGGAAGTGTGTCTCGACCATCCATGTCAGTATTCACAGCTTTCAGCCACCTGTTTTCGTCCCACTTGCACTTTTTCAGAGACTTACACGGCACGAGTTTGAAAATTTCTGGCGCCACACCTGTTGGAAAGGAATTGTAGGCCCAGATACAACCATTTGTCAAGCGCGCACCAATGTCTACATGCTCAGGAATGCCAAAGACTCGTCCACCCAAAGCAAACATACCGCCAGCAAAGCATGCAAGGTGTTGTCCTTCGGGTTCGAGAGGAACATTGTCGCCCACACGGTAAGTGCCAGTAAACAAGATATTGGGGTTGTTAGGCGTCATCGGCCTGAAGACTAAATGCTTGATGATGGTATCGGCTGCAGTGAGGTAGAGCTGCTCGTACTTGGGCTCAGTAGCTCCCAGTAAAAGGTGCATTTTGAGGACATACTCGTACATGCTGTCGCTTAAAGCGCCGAGTGTAAAGGTGTTGTCGTGGTTGAAGACGCCGCTTTTGAGGTCAAAGAATGCTGGCCACATACCTGGCAACTTGGTTACGTTTTGATTTTCGAACAGCCGATCCGTCACTCGAGCTATGGCGTCGTAGTACTTGTTATTTCCAGTGAGTTGAGCCAGGCGAGTAAATTCCATCGACAAAGTTGTTGCAGACGCGGCTGGCTGATGGTCGTCAGGAACGAGTCTACCTGTCTTCGCCTTCTCGAAATCGAACCAAAATGGAGGCATATGATTAGGCGTGTCGAATCCTGCATACAACATATCGCCCAGCTCAACGGCTTTGGCGAGCAGAGCAGGTTCTCTACTCAGATCATATGCTGAGAGGAAACCACCAAGATGACGGATTGTCGTCTCAAACATGTTGCAAGCTGTACCCTGAATATGGTCCCAGTCAAGGGTAACAGCAGCTTGTGCGGCCTCGTTGAACTCTTTCTTCAAGCCCATGATCCAGAGCGTGTCCATGGAATCCACAAGCGTCGCCGCCCAGCCACCATACGTGTTCTTCCCTCTACCAGTTAATGGCGTCAACTCATCTTGCATCCACGCATAACCTCTGTAGCTCTTCCAGCTTTTCTCCATTACGCGCCTGATCTCGCCACGACGATGTTCCTGGAGAGCAACATCTGCTTTAAGCGAGCGGTTAGGAATGTGTTGAACTTGCGCAAGTTGCTTTGGGGCAGCAGTAGGAAGCGTCTGTAATGATGGCACGGGATGGTATGGCTGCCATGTTGACCAGTCGAAGCTACTTCTCACTATCCTGAGTTGTGGAAATGGAGTCGAAGAGACGAAAGGTGCATCAAGAAGATGAAAGCAGACAAAGAAGATCGCAGCAACGGTGATCCAGCGCCAGTGCCTGCGACAGAAATATGTGGATTTGACTACCATAACGACTCGACCTGGAACTATGGGGACATGCATAAGCGTAGTACTAGTAGGGATTAAGTAGGGTTCACAGCCAATACATCTTGTCACTCGAAAGAACGTAGGGATAAAAGTTAAGTCTCCGATTGGCAAGACAGGGAAGTTATTTACGCCGGTTCCCGCCCTTTGTATATAGAGCCTCGCACTATCTATAAGGCTACGTAGCTAGACAGGGGCCCCTTGCTTGATCCACTCTGACCAGATCCAGACTTGGCATGATCCTTGTCTCTGGGGAACCCGCGTCTAGGAGCGGGTAGCCTTCGTCAGATTCAAGTTGGCACTTTCTAACCATGACCATTCGGTGTGCTGCAACGCAGCGCAGTAACTGTACGGTTACCAAGCTTGCACTAAAGACTAGGTACCGTTCTACACTGTACCAATTTGTTGGATTTGACGAGTCCACTAAAGAGCATGCCAAAATGGGCGGCAGTCGGCGAAATGAGTAACTACTACAACGCATACCGTCCTCATGGCGACAAAGCCCTGTCTCTTTTGGCTCGTCGGCCTGCCTTGATCGTCACTGCAGTGATTGGCACGATTCTATTGCTCTTTTGGCATCAGAGTAGTGCACATGTCCCTGTGGGTGCAGTTGCAGGTGTTGACCGACGTGTCGAGTTCGACGGCCACTGGAACTTTGTGCGCGACAGAAACAACCTCCTGCTCAACGATGCACAATGCGAAGCCGCATTCCCTAAGCTGTTTGACGAAGTTGGAAGAGCAGTTAGCACTCGACGCCTGAACCATATCACAAGCGACGAGCTAGATGCTATCGACGCCAAAAATGGCTACGTTCGTGCAATGATATATGATCAAGAGGTGATACGCAGAGACCTTTGCTACGTCGATTCACGCTGACGCTGGCTAGTTATACATCATCCAGAAGCAAGGCGGCATCTACTCACGCGAGCTTGCAACCCTGCATGCCATTCAGCGCGCCATCTTCTCTTCTCCAATGCCTCTACCCAACATCGAATTCGCTTTCAACACCGACGACATTATCTTCGAAGCAGTCCCATTGTGGGGCTACGCGCGCAAGGCCGAGCACAAACATATTTGGCTCATGCCAGATTTCGGCTATTGGTCATGGCCGGAGACAAAAGTTGGGACGATGCGAGAAGTGCAGATGAAGGCGGCCGCTGAAGAGAATGTTCACAGATACTCATGGCGCAACAAGGTCGAGAAAATTCTCTGGCGTGGCGCAACAATGGGTCTACCCTTGCGAGATCGCCTCATCGAAATTACGAAAGGCCAGCCCTGGGCAGATGTGGTGGCACTGGACTGGCACAACAAAGAAAGCATGCAGAATGATCTAAAGAGTATGCCAGAACACTGCGACTACAAGTACCTTGCGCACACCGAAGGTAACTCGTATTCCGGCCGTCTCAAATACCTCCAAGCATGTCGAAGCGTGATCGTCGCACACAAGATGGACTGGCTACAACATCACCATCCGCTGATGAGCTCAGCAGGCCCAAACCAGAACTTTGTTGAGATCGAGCGCGACTTTAGCAACCTCGAGCAAACAATTACGTACCTGCAAAAGAATGATGCCCAGGCGGAGCAGATCGCGACCAACAACGTTGAGACTTTCCGGGAGCGGTACTTGACTCCGGCCGCGGAAACTTGTTATTGGAGGAGGCTCATATATGGCTGGGCGCAGGTCAGTTTCGAGCCCGAGTTTTACAAAGTAGTCAACGGCACGAAGGAGTGGAGGGGACTGCCTTTCGAGTCTTTCGCACTTGAAAGGAGGTTGGAATGGGATCCATATTGAAGTGGCAGAAAGGCGAACAACAAAGTATGAGAAGCATTCTTCACGTGCCAAGTGACCGAGGAAGTTCCCGTGACACAGCTCAACCAGCACCTGCGCAGTTAGCACATGTTGAGAAACAGATCACTTGTACCAGTGTATAGCGGCTAGCCCACACTGCTCACACCAGCTTTAGCTAGTCATGTTCCGAGCCGGAGCAGACCCGGCCATTCTCAACTCGGTTGGAATTATATAAGAAGTCCCCGCCCGGGTGGTAGTCCGGCCATCTGAACGAAAAGGGCAATGTTCTGCATTACAGGCCGTGATCAGCTTCGCACGTGTCTGGCTGGCGAAAACACTGCAACGCAAAGACCCGAGGAGGAAGATGCACAAGCAGGCTCAGCGACCACGTCAAAAAAGGCAGAGGAAGCTGCGTCGACTGAGCAAGGTCGAAGTTAAGAGAGCGTCTGTGCTCGTTCAACCTGAAGGCGTGATGGCATGGATCTTTCGCGTAGCTCTTGTACAGGAAAAGAAAATGTTGCGCGTATGTGGTGGTACGGAGTAAAGAGCATCCGCGTCCTCAACGCGCCACGTATTATAGGCGGTCAGCTCTATGTAACAACTAGTATCTATCTACACCTCGCAAAACTATCAGCTCGTAGTTAGCCTATAGATAGCTCCTAGGTAGATCCTTTGACAGTGCCGCCGGGTGTGGCGAGCGAGCTGGCTCGAGCTGATGATCCGGCCGGATGGATAGACTACTAATTGTGTACCCAGCTGCTTTCACTATGAACGCACTTAGTACAAAAACTCTACTACTGACAGCGGCCGAGATAGCTGTATGAATACTGGTATGTCTTTGACCCGCAATAAGGCTCCTATACAACGATTCCAAACCTTCTCATTCTGGGTCAAAAGGTAGCGCGCATATTATGTCACGCAGGTAAGACTCCACGTCATGTCGATCCATTAACCTTGGTCACACGCTTCGTGCGCAGTCCACCAATGAGCTGCTTGGGTTGAAGCAAGTTTCAGAGATAAAGGTGGAACAGGATATCTTGGCAGAACTTGGTAACGGACCGAGACGCATGCGCTAAGAGACAAGGAGCTCTTCCCCATTTATTGCCCTTGACCTCCAGGGAAGGTTACGACTATGATATAAGTCGTATACTTAAACTGTCCGCTCTCCCTTTTCGTCGCCTGGAAACTCGCGGCCCTCAAATGATGATCCTGGTGTATTGAGATTGGGGTGAGCCTCTGTTACCGCCTGCCCGCTGTGTAATACAGTAATACCGCCACTCTCGGGACCACGAAAATGCTTGCGACCGGTCGTCAGCCACGTCACCAGTGCAATGAGCATAATGACGCCTACGGCCGCAGATGTGTAGTTCATGTTCTCGCTGTTGACGGGAGACACAGTCGGGAAGTTGAAAGTGATGGTGGTGAAGAGCAGATACACTAGGCCGATGATGTTGAGGGGGATGCTCATCCGCCCAAGACTGTATTGCGCATCGATCTGACGCACAGGTTCCGAGGTCATGAGAGAAAGAAGTCGAGCCAGAAGTGGGATAGCATATGAGATGTCTGTGATGTGTGTTAGCAACGCGCCACGCGGGAAAAGCTTGTATTGACCTACAGAAGCCCTCAACAGCGATCGCTATGACGGTCTGAAACCCTTGAACAGCCCCAAAATAGATAGCTATCAGCGCCATCTGTACGAACACAGCTGCACCAAGCCCGTTGATGGGCGTGGCATTGGTCTGGTGAACTTTGCTCAGAAAGCCTGAGAACGGAAGTCCGTTGTCTCTTGCAAAGGCATAAATAGACCTACCGGCCGTCGCTGTGAGTCCGTTCGAAGCGCCAACGCCAATAACGAGGATGAGTGTGGCGAGAGCACTAGACCCGCCTACGTTGCCCGTCGAAACATAGAAGACCTCGATGATGGGCACGCCAGTGGAGGTACTAGCTATGTCTTCAACATTGCCCATGCAAAAGGTAGCGGCGATAAGGAAGATAAAGCCTGTTGCGAAGCCAATATACACAGCGAGCACGATGGCTCGTGGTGCTTGCTTCCTGGCCTCCTTGGTCTCTTCGGTCATGCGACTGGCACTGTCGTAACAACTGTGCATCATCTGTCAGCTTCTTCATTTCAAGTTTTTGCCGATCTGCGGTGAACGTACCACATTCCAAATGCAGCCTGTAGCAGACCGATAAGTGAGGCGTAGCCGGGAGAAAAGCCTGTCAGATTGACGAAGTCGGAAAAGACGAAGCTAGCAGACTGCTTGTTATCGTTCGTTGCGAGAATAGTGATAACGACAACCACAAGGGATGAGATATTGCTTTTGGCTAATCAGCAGATGAGAGGGAAGCCGGGCTGAGGTCTTACAGAACGAGGAAGCCTTGGTACGTCTTGTTCAGAAGACGTGAAAGAAAAGCGTTGAAGAAGAACGTCACAAGAGCAACAGCCCACGCCACCAGAACCGTGTGCCAACGCTCAATCACGAAATTTCGATTGTTGAGGTTGGCGAGACCGAGCGCGAAATTTGCTGTGACAAAATGGCTCGTAGCACCCATTGCAATGATGCCTATGAGCAAGAACCTGTCCATACCAGTTCAGTGCTCTGCTGGGTCACGAGGTGTCTTTGGACTCGACTTACCATCCGCAAACGTAGCTCATTCCTCTTCTTAGCTTTCTCGGTGCGAGCACCGCTACCCAACTGTATTGACCTCCAGCGACTGGATAGGCACTGCACATCTCAGCAAGGCTGTACGCAACGGCCAGGGACAACAGGCAAACGCCGATCCAGGACCAGATCATAACAGGAGGACCACCAGCCTGGACACCAACAATCAGTACACCTGCAAGCGCCGTCCATGATGTAACAATGCTGAATGAGAAAGCAACAATGCCAAGGAAGGAGAAATCCCGCTTCAGCTCCTGCTCGTACCCCAGTTTGCTGAGCGCAGCAGCTTCAGCTGTTGGGTCATCTGGATACTGTTTCTTTTCAGGCATCTTCGAGGCTCTTAGGTGATTGTAGCTGTTGTCAAGGATGACGATCTCAATATAGTCCATTGCATTAACGACAGCCAGGAGTTATATAGTAGGAGCCAAGGCATAACGCCCAGGCTCCTATCGTCGACTGCATGTCCTTAGCCAAAGAGCGTCCAGAACTATGCGATAAGAGCATGATAACGGGAAACACGGGCAAGGCTGATTTCACGATCTTCCTTGTACACGAGCAGAACGATATCGATAGGAGTAAGGTGACGCATTAAGATCAAAGATGTCGCCGCATGTAATTAGCCAGGAGCGTTGAAAGGCTAGTACTGATGTAGGTAGTATTGGCATGCTGTAAGTGGTATCTAGGTCGGTAAGACTGGTAGGGCCAAGTCGGAGGTAGATGTAATGACTGAGTCGCACTTGCCCAACAGCGTGCGGGTAGACCACATGGCTAAACGGCACTGTGGTTTTGCGGGGTCAGGCATGAATTCCGACAAGGCCGCCTCGCAACTGCCTCTCCTTAACCCAGACTTCGTGCGATAGACGTAGCACCGGTCATCCACCAAGTCTAGTTGTTGTCTGTGCTATTGCCGAGCGTCAATCGCACATGTAGTAAGACGGGCATTGTATACATGTCTTCAGACATGCTTGCAAGATCGAAGTAAGCATAGCATTTCTCACTTCAGTGACCAGCTTATGACCCAGGGTAGAGTTATGACCCAGGTAATTACGTTTAGAAGCTCTACTTCTGTATTACGACCACGAATAATTTTGTATTGGCTATATCCCAAGATTGCTCACAAAAGTTCGAAAATAATAACCAGGGAAGGTGCGGTAGCCCCCGCCCGTAGTCGGTTGCCAATGCCCAAAGAGGCAATAAAAGAAAGGTTCCGTTGGCGCTTGAAGTTGGTTTGTCCTTGCCATTCCCGGTAATGTAAGCTACTCAAAACGGTATTTTCGACAATCTTCTCGACATTCCTACCTGCATCGATCATCGCACAGGAGACCCTTGGCTCCGTTTTCCTCAGGTTGGTAACCAATGGTCGGGATCCGCTCTTCCAGTCAGAGGCGGTATCTACCGCTTGCATGACTCCCCTTTGAAATGTAGCCCAGCTTGGCTCGAGACGTGCTCAAAACTCTCTGTGATTGGTTAGGTCAAACTCGGTGGCCGTGCTTGCTCCATCGTGGATCAAGCATGACTCGTCACTGTGTCATACTAGTACTGATGAGCAATCCGAGAAGTGTCTTTGGACCGACTGCAATTCCGATCATGAGCAAATGAGCTCTTATAACCATATGGGTAGGTATAGATGCTCAAACCCCCAACCAGGATCGAGCATGCTCCTTCTCCCTGGCTCTATCATACTCGCACATGCCTCTACGTGGACTGTATCAAGCTCGTCGGAGCAAAGATACTGCCTGGCGACCGCACAATACAGCGATAGTGCCAGCCGCCTGAACCGACATGTCTGCTACGCATCGGTCCGGACAAGGAGGGTCAAGACTTCATTGGGGTGTTTCGTGAATGATGGAGTGGCTGCAGTACGAAGTATTCGGAAGGTGACAGCGCATGGGGGACATACGGGAGAACTCGCACTAGTCATTCTAGACTCTTGCGACTTTCGTTGCGGTTAGCTCGGTCTCGACTCTTCGACTTCGAGTGAGAGTGATGTCGATATGAAGACGACAGCGGTCTCTGGCGGTATCGAGATCGACTTGAAGAACACATCAGGACTCCGAGAGGACGAAAAGAGATGATGACGAGGTCCAGAGGAGTTCGAAAGGCTCGGAGCTCTGCAGGTAGAGCGCAGCTCGTCAGGGCGCGGTAGAGATGTGAAGAATTCGCTTCTTACAGCCACCGATACTGTATGAGGGATTTGAATCCACATTGAAGCAGCGCCAACTTCTGCAGTGGTGCACACCGACTTGACCTGCCCTTCGCCAAGGCTCTGTATGTCCCATGTACGTCGCAATGGTGCGTGCCAGTAGCTTCAGACGACTACGAGCTCTCGCTCCCACAGTCCACTCAGATCTGGTCTTATCTACACGTGAACCCTGCGAGCATCAAGCCTAGATACTTGCCTGATCTGTCAAGGACACGCAGATCTTTGGCCTGACTTGACTCGGTCCCATGCAGCACAACAGTCCAGCCCGGCTAGTAACCAATTAGGAGCTGATGTATCAGCCCCAACATATCGATGATTGGTCCCCGTCAGCTCGACAGTAGTGAGGACCTTAAACAGCAACATCGAAACCCCTGCTCTGTTTGCTACATAACAGTATTTTACACATCTTCGCGCGCTCTTCCCTTCTCTTCTCTTCGGTGCCAACGCCACCCACTGCAGTAAGGTCTGGTCTAATCTACGGCTACCGAGTCTCCTTCTCTCTCCTACAGAAACGCGCCATACAATGAACAAACATATCGAAGCAATCATGCCTTCACTCGGACTTCGTCTGGCAGTGGCTCTAGCCATGAATGAATACATCATGGCCGCTGGCAATTCGCCTCTTGCAGCCAGCTGAACGAGCCCCTCAAGCCCTCAGATCGTGTGTCCCGTGCCCCGAGTTGGGAAAAGGGGTCGTATCATCCCGTGGTCAACCGCATCGATAATGGCACTATTTATCCTTGCCATCGATGGCTCTCTCTCTGGCGGCGCTGCGTGCTCTTGCTGGCTGGGCTGGGTTGGACTGAACAGCTGTGTTCACCAATCGAGCATTGCGCAGAATTACGCGTTTCGGTCGCGAACGCGATTTGATAACAGACAGGTAGACAAACACACATGTTGCAAGATGAGACGGAGAAGGAGAAGGAGATTTTCTAAACGATCCCAAGATGCAGCGGACTCGGGATTACTGGATGGCGCAAAAATTGACTTCTCTGGGGTATGCAGCGTTGAAACAGGAGCCTGAGGAGGAAACACGAGGAGAGATTGGCGGGAAGGGCAGGACTTTAGGACCTTCTTATGGCAGGAGTGCTGGAACATCAGGAGACGAACCGCTGCGCTCCTGGAGAATCCAAAATGCATGGACAGAGCGACTCGTTCTTCTTTTGCCTGGAGAATGGGGCATGGGTAGGGAAGCGCCCACATCGTGAGGCGGAGATACCGTGACAGCACTCGACGATGAATCTAACGGAGGACATAACAGAGCAATCAGCTCGAGTCCGAACTTGGAAACTGTTGGTAGACCATCCGTCCGCAGACGTGAGGGACGGCAGTCCATGGCGTTTCTTCTGGGACTGTAGCTTACCCAATGCGAAAAGTCATGTATCGCCAAGAACGCAGTACCCTGTCCGTGGGGGACCCAGGCGGATGCCGAATGCGCATTTAGCAGCAAGAACGCAGTCCTGCAATGCATGTTCATGTAGGGTCCACAAACATCGAGACTTAAGAGGCGACCTCGCGTCAGGCTTCTGAGTCGAGCGACGGAAAAAGCCGGTCTTGAGTTCGGCGGTATTCTTAGGAGTCCTAGTGGTCAGACAGTTGATGGTAGGCCTCTACTGAGGGGTGTGCCTACCTAGGTGGGTGCAGTGACCCATGGTGAAGACGTCTCCTTCTTTCGGCGTGACCGGGTTCCAAGCCTACCAAGCCGTTTTTGACACTCGATCTAAGCTGGACTTGTCGCTCGACTACCGAGATCCATTGGCTTACACAAGTGGTCTATGCGTAGATCCAGGATGGACTCTTGAGCTTCTTCTGCGTGGTGTGTGCGGTCGTATGCGGTGTGCTCGCCTACCGGAGGATAGTATTACCGATCTAAACTCCTTCTGAGATCTATCGATGACAGCAACACTCGGTCAACTCGCTTGATCGCTCGGTTTGAGCCTCGTTCGATACGAAGTATGGCGGAGTTAGGATCTCTGCAGTCAACAATATATGGCCAACGATCCGTAGTGGGATTGTGAGATCATCGACTCTGGGAAGATTGCCGCCAACCATTCAGTTGCATGGCCAGATTCAGGCCTTGGTAGGCTGTACATGCTGTTAGCGTGGCTAGCGCGTAGGCTCGTTGTTGGAAACTGTCTTGCTGGTAGGCCCTGGAAGGTGGTAAGGTGCTTTTCACTCATGCTTGCGCCCGATGTTTTCGTATGATGGTAAGATAACAATGTGATGTGATGATTTGTACGACTATATCGGCAACATTGCCATGTTTTTCAGCCGAGCCTTGGGCCGGTGCTGTGTGCTTCACGTGGAGGCCCGAACCGACGAGCTATTGGCTAAACACAAGCTGCTCGTCGAGTCATGCTGTGCAACGTCTTTGACGAACGAGAATTCGAAGTCCTGTTATGCGGCGGCTACTTGGCCAAGCAGCTTCATGGATATGACAAGCAAAAGCTGGGCTCACGGCTGTTGTTTGCTAGCCCACTATGAGGGGCTTTTAGGTTGCAAGACGTGCGGCATTTGTGCTTTTTGGAGAAGATGAAGTATAGACCCAATCATACCAGACTGTCCTATGCAACACGGTGTTACTAGCACGAGAGAAGTCATGAAGGCCGGGCGTGATAACTACGGCTACTCAACGCGTTCTCCACCTGTGGGCGGACAAAAGAGCGTCATGCGCTCGTTTCAATGGTCACGGCACTGTAACGAGTCAAGAAGGCACGACTTCCAAATAGACTTTGGCCATTTCAATCAGGCCGCTTTCCACAGCAGGATCTGCTGATTTGACGTGCTTGTGACACAGCACAAGTCAACCATGTGGTGTCTTCAGTCAGAGCCAACCTCACAACGCTACTGTCTGGGATACAATGTATGATTGGCTGCCTCGTTAGTGGATGGGGAGACCAGCAGGAATAACATCCAATAGGTTGTCCCCACTGAAGGACGATCATGCCTTGTACGTCTAGGTAACAGCAGCCACAGGTCAAAACAACGCACTAATCACTGTGGGATGTCTGCGATGGAGGGCCATATGCTTCTATGAGGACCCAGTCAGCCTGCTTTGCTTTCCGCCAAGGAGTCCATTAGTTGCATGGACTCTTGTCCTGCGCATAGAGTTACGCAAACCGATTTTTAAGCGACAACAGCGTGAACGGAGCTGTGTAGCAGATACCGCGCGTGCAAAGCCGTCAAAGTCCGGTGAGTTACCACGGCGATATGTATAAAACGCACCTTCCACTGAGTTGTTGGTCCTGCTTCCTTCTCTTTTCTCCATTAGCGAACACAAGAACATTCAAAGCAGACCAAGACACAATAGACCATACCTCTCTTAACCAACAAAATCTTACCTCAACATGGGTCCATGCGGGTCTTGCAACTGCTGCTCCGGCGCAAACTGTGGCTCCGACTGCAAATGCTCCCAGTGCGGCGTATGTTCCCATAGTCTTTGACCATCACTTGACAAAGCTGACATGCAATAGCACTAGATGACGGACACTATTGGTTGGTGAAGATGAGAAGGATGTCGACGTAGGAGGAATATGCACTGGTGCTGGTTGCAGTAGTGACGTACGTTCATTAGTGAAGCAATAAGAATGTCTGCGCAGATCACACCGCTCTCCAGTGATTTCAATGGGCTGATTCCCTCGCTTTGTTGCTATGGCATTTCAGTTTCAAAGTTTTCCTTCAGATGTAAAGTTGATGCATGTTGCGCCATATTTTCAACTCGTTGTTCAGGTGCCTGGAGGATACATCCGTGATCTTCACATTGCTACCGAGAGCTGCCCGATAGCCGACTTGTATTATGGTATGTGTCTTCCTTCGCGCTGAAGTTGCAGTCACTGATAGCGTTTCTTTTTGACGGTGTTCTCCTGCTCAGTTGGAGCAACAGCTCGTCCATAGTAACAAGATTGCCCGCGCTCGACGTCTCGATCATCGTGTCTACCTGATTGTGGATGGAGAGGTTTCTGGCTTCCAATACAGTATGTCTTAAGTCGTGAACCTGCGCTCGGTCGTTCGGAGGCCTGAGAAATGTGGTAGTTTTGCCAATGAACAAGTCTAAGTCGCTGTAAGCATGATCCACTATATGCGAGCGCTATCAACTATCGCTGACGACTCAGTGCATATTGTGTTGTGTGGCAAGCAGTATCCGACGACAGCCGCGAAACCGTTTCATTCATGAAGCAACAAGGGATAATGACGACTGCGGCCCGTGTTGGCTGTTTGATATCATTGTTTCAAACAAACAAGGCTTGTAACTCGTATGCCCTTACAAAGCCTGAGCAGCTCAAATAGCTTTCAACTAGAGAGAAGCGTTAGATCCATGAAGGGTATAGGCGCCCCGATTGATCTCTCAACTTGGCGAGGTGGACGACTGTCGAGAGCAGCAGTGCATAGTCGGCAAGTCTGTGAAGCGCTGGCACATCCTTCGCAAAGCTCTAGACGCTCGTCCAGGAGCTTGCACTCTGCTACGCAGTGGTCAAGCTGTCGCAGGTGCTGTGGGGCGCACATGGTACCATGACTTGTTCGAAACACATTTCAGCGCAAGATGTTCAAGACCAACGCCTGCACCAGATGTCTGCACCATATGCTAGAACAGGTCTCGGCGCCCAGGGCTGCCGTTGAGGAAGGGCGTCTGACAGTGGCAAAATGATCGAAGACTGACCATCGGTGACAGAAGCGAGGAGGAACAGAAGTGCAGAAGAGGGATCAGTAGAGGGTGGTTGTGCTGATACCTGCCGTGTCTAGGTTACGTGTTTAAGGTCCTCGAAATTTCTTGGGCTCTGATTGGTCGCAGGGGCAGGTGAGGCTTCGACAACGATCGTGACAGCTTGTTGATTCAATGATGTCGTACGGGAAGACAACATCCTTGGATAGAGAGACACCAATAACTCTTATTAGAAGTTACTTGGCTTTATGGAAGCCTCCCAGATCCTCGGATATGCATTCTTGGCCAGTGAGGGCGAGCTTTTGTATGCTGCTTGAGCATTGATGAAGTCGAGTAACCCATCATGCCCGCCAATAGCATAGATGCTCCATTAACTTCATACCTCACAACGGGTCCTGGTACGTGCTGTCCAACGTTCCCTATCGGCATCACCTACCCCATATGTGCGTTCATAACATCAGCACCCATGGGCCAAGGGCCAAAATTAAGATCAGCGTACATGTCGGTCATAGCAGGTAGCCATGGTGGCAGACCGCCTGTATCGTACCCAGCGCTCGCGGTCTCTGCAGGCTGCCAGCTGCCGTCAAACCCAGTCGTCGACGAGAAGAATGTATCAAACTCGTGCATTGCTGGTGCAGTAGGCTCGAGTTGCAACAGACTGTCATGGTGAAAGGTCGGCGTCATGCCTGCTGCAGGTCCGGAAGGGCTGGCCCAGGCACTGAAAGTGGGCGGTGGTTGGGCTCGAGAGGCAGCCGAATATCGGGGTGGGGCTTGCATACTTCCCACTGAGGGACCAGGGAACGATGCTGGTGTCGACAAAACTGCTTGAGCTTGCAAACGCTGCTCACGACTCTTCTCTGAAGCATGCTTCTCCTGCGTCGCAATAGAGTCTCTTGCCATGCGATAGACGCTTGTCGGCTGGAGCACGTAATCAGGCCCGTTGTGATCTGGTGTCGCCTCTCGAGTTCTCGCCTTTCCTTCTTGACCGTTCCGTTCGAGGACTTGGGCTCGTGTTGTCTGCTGTATGCTCGAAGCTTTTTTTAGCATCTCATCTGCTGTCGGATAGAGGGAGTCTGCCATCGCTGATAACGATTGCATGGATTTGAGCAGCTCAAGGTTGCTACGACAGTATGGCATGCATTCAGCAAGCGCAATTTGACCTTTGTCGGTGTCCAGGCCAATGATCTGCGTGATGTAGTAAAGCATTAGACGATTGCCATCAAAAGCGATCGATGGTAACCAGGTATCTGCCAGCGTTTTGATCCCGTGCCGGGATGCATCCGCCAAGACTGTCGAGCATCGCTGTGCATGCACAAAGATCGTCTCTTGTAGTTGTGCGCGGAAGTCGTCTGAACAATCCCATGGTGGCCGAAGTCGATAGAGCTTTGGCAGAGCTATCCGGTAAAGATCGACGATCGTCCAATTGTATGTACATTGCAAAAGCACGAATGCGCCAAGCTGCGACGATTCACGTCGTGTATAAAGTGCAGCTCGCGTGAATTGTAAGCTAGGAGGCAGTCGCTGGTACCACTCATGTAGAGCGCCATCCAGTTTCGCAAACTCCGAGTCCTCCAGCCATGGTGGCTTCGAGCTATCCAATTGCTTTACATACCTATCGTTTGTCAGCACTGGGGCATGGAGTTTGGGTATAATCTACCTTAGCACTCGCTTCCGTAATGATATGAGGCGCACATACAATGCTACGATGCCGATATTGTCGAGTACTCGAGGGGGAACATGCTCTCGAGCAATGAATGGCAGGAACTGGCCAAGAGGTAGCATTTCTGTGACACATGGCACCTGCAGAACGAAGTTCCTTTCATTGCAAGGTAGCTGTATTTTGACGTCGGCCTCATCGAGCAGTGTTAGCATACTCACACCACTGCCGATCAAAGTGTCGGATATGTAGCAGCTCCACATAAGCCTTCGGCGAGCCTCTTTCGAGCAGACTGTGGGACCATTGTTCGGCTCATCGTGGAATATGTCCGTTGAGTACTCGAGATTGAGTTGTAGAGCTTGAGCCATCCGGGTTATGTGGCCGGTGAGCATGAAGGCGCAGGCATAATTGCCGACGCGCAATTCGTGATCATGCAGCAGCACAGCTGTCTGAGTAAGTCATCAGCATTCGCATGCACGTATTTCTTCCCTTTCTACGCACCATCAGATTCTGAACTGAGATAGCGCCTAAGTTGGTGAAGAGCAGGGACAAAGCTTTCTTCGCCCAGTCATTGCCAGCAAAGAGGATCTTCGAGGATGACAAGGGATGCAAACTGCTTGTGTATTGCAAGGCATAAAACCTGGCGTTTCGTCAGTCATGGCTTGGTAGGCCTTGTAGAAGCCATCGTACTTTGCACCAAGCGCACAAACAACATGAAGCAGACCGTTCCTAGCATGATCCTCGTTCGAAGATTCGTCAAGCCGCTGTATGAATGAAGGTCGATGGATGAAAGCGTAGCAACGAAGGGGGTGTACATTCTCGAAATATTCCTTAACCAGCATCCGAATCTGCTGCCGGCTTGGGAGTTGCACCTTGAAGAGCCTGAGCATAAATTAGCGCTTGAACCGTGTTGCGCAGGATTGATGGCCAACAGCATACCATTCCAGCGAATCGGGGCCTTCGTCTGCATCGAAGACGCCCATTGATGATGATCCCCTGAAGGGAAAACAAGGCCGTGCTGGTGGTTGCTGCAAATCTGGTACTGTGGCAGTTTGACCCGGTTGCTCAGTCGACGCAATTAGGGAGGGAGATTTATCTGGTGCATCACTAGACATATGTCGAGATCTGGTTGCTTCAGGTTGGTCCTTAATGTTGCTAGACCCGGAGGTGCTAGTGTCGGTCCGAACGTCTGATTGGCGAGCTGATTGAACAACCCGCGTCCACTGGGGTATGGAATCCTCATCGTAAATACACGGCACCGCTCTTTGAATGCACCGTGTACACTCCGGATGTGCACCGGAACATCTTGCCTTGGAAGCTCGACATTGTGTGCAAGATCGAAACGTTCGTTTACGTTTGACCCCAACTTCACCCAAAGGAGAGTTGGATATTTGGGATGTACTCATGTTTTCAGGCTCCGTCGGAGTCGTAGTAGTGCCATCGACCTTCTGACATTCAAGATGCAGTCGCTCACAGTTCAGACAGGTGCCAGGTCTTTCGTCACACTTCACTTTGCGTGCGCGACAGGTGACGCAGCCTAATAAAGCTCAGGTTAACTGATGACCATTCCCGATTCCGCTGATAGTAATGCAAGTCGATGGTGCAATAAAAGTGGAGTGGTGTCAAGCAAGATGCTTGTGATGAGGTGAGTTTCGTGAGACGTGAAGACCAAGTGCTTCACCTTTCGCAACCCACGCGTCGATAGGAATGCGACACGGTGACATTATACATATTTGGGTATGAGACTCCTCAGTGTCGGCAAGGGTTTGCTCGATCGCACGTGGGATCAAGTTCGTAGTCAAGATGTCCTAGGTAGACTTGCCTGTGTGAGAACGAATGGCTTTGCGCCTCTGACTCGACGTGCGCGTTGATACAGCTCGGATACTGTTCATAGCTACACGCTACGAGCACAGGAATGATGAGTAATGCTCTTGCGCCGCCAGAGCGCCGCAAGGAACAGAAATTCAACTGCGTGGATAGGTGGTGAGAAGAAGGATCGGCTGGTCGGAAGAACAAAAGAGCGGAGCTGATGCTGCCGAGTTTGACTTATTTGATCCTACGCTAACTTATAGATCGCGCCTGCCTCGAGACAGTCAACTAAGAATGGCAGGTACGCTCTTTGAGAGGGATTTATATATCGTGATCAAACAGTTCTTTCGCATTCGCTCACAGATCGAAGAGAACGAGCGTTCCCGTTCGATCACGCATATCTAAGCTTCGAATCGATTCGCTAGTAGTTGGGTCGGTGACGACCAGCGAATCCGAATTGGTGAATGTTTTATTTTTGCAATTTTGTTGGCGTTGAGAGACTGTGTTTTTGCTCTCAATACCACGGCTCGAACCGGGTAGTCACGACCATCAAGTTCGCGGCTACTCGAGGAATCGACGGCATGAAAGGCCTGACAGCGCAAGCAGGAAAATGCGGCTTATCTTCGCCCTAAACCTCGTCGAACACGCACGCATAGCCGACCATACCCACAAATGCCTTCCTTCGCACCATCATGGCTGACTCGAACTCTTCTGCTTGTTTCAGAGTCTCCGAGGGGACTCCGTCAGACACCCTCTGCCTTGTACCTTCCATCCTATCGCCCCATATGAGGGAGGCCTCCCGACTGGCGGACTATGGCCCACTGTACCGCAGTCAAAGTATCATTTAGAGTCGTAGTGAAAGCCACGGCTATTGACACTCTCAAGGACGCGAGGAACAGATAGTCGGCATGATCAGGCTCAGGCAGCCGAGAACGAGAGGTACGACGGTGACCGGAGCTAGCGAGAGCGGGCTTGTGACCTAGCATTCCAACACCAACAGAGCAGGACATAGTCCTTCGAGCGGGAAAGCGATGGGAGACAATCGCATTACCAAACTAACCTCTCCCATATTCAGCCTCAGTCACTGGGATACCCACTAATATCGCCCAAATCACAGCAATGAAGCTTCTAGTCGTCTCCTCCGCCCACCAAAGTCAAGGGATAGGATCCCTCCTCCAACAAGCAGCCACCCAATACACCCACCAAGATCACTTCCGATGTTCATTGAAGCCAATGCGAACGCGGCAGATGTGTATCGAGAAGGAGGGTTCGAGGGCAAGCAGACTGTTACGCTGCTGGGGCCTTTGACTCAGAGGAGTCCTTGATGATGCGGGGACCGAGAGCCCAGCTTAATGTAGCGATTGACCAGCAATGACTACAACCTGTACATCAGGCCAATGAAGCAGATGCTACTCAGATCAGCGTAGTGGTTCGCGAGCCCCGTTGCTTTGTCAGAGACCAGTTGTGGCTGTGCATTACTATGTACGAAGCTCCAAGGGACATAGACAACTTGTCTGGGGTGAGAACTTCCTTTTGGCCAGCGATTGCATTTAGCTCCCGCCTGCATTATACAGGAATGGCATGCTGATAACCGCTAGTAACACATACAACGCTTGCTACCGATTATATAGTCCTCTGTACTCCGTGGAAAAAAAATACAATGTGCACCCATACCGTACCGTGCTTCTTGCTGTTGTCTCCCTAGCCCCGCGATCACACACGTGTCGCAAATATACAGCCTCATCATGAATCCTGATCTCCTCATCTGCCTCTGCCGAGCAACTCTCTTCACGAAGCTGTACATCTCTTCTCCCCGTCCCGTCAGCTGTACTGCGGTTTCGGCCCTCCACCAGGCTGCCCCTGCTGTCCAACCCCGTAATATCCACCTTGTTGCCCCTGCTGTCCTCCACTAAATCCTTGATTCGGACCTGGATGTTGCTGCTGCGGCGCGCCTCCCTGCCCACCATTGTCGATCATACTCTGCACATCCGGCCGATCCTTGATGTCCTGGTGGAAACGACACACATGACATGCCACCTCAGTGTACTTGTGGGTTGCGAGCGGGATAAGCGGGATGAAGCAGATGGTGAAGGTGGGAAAGCGGGTTATGCATCTGGCAGACCAGTTGCCGCAGTTTCGGCATTGGGCGGTGATGTTTTCGGCGCCTTTGAGGTTGTTTGTGAACTCTTTCGTGCCGAAGGTGAGAAAGAATGCCATTATGAGGTGGGATGGGGGGGTTGAGAGCTGCGCTCGACTTGCGCGAAGAATATCCTGGTCGGAGTCGCGATGGTGAGGCTAGTTATGCGCTCGACACGGTTTGTCTTTGGTGCGCGGGAGAGTACTTTACACGATGCTGCTACTCAGAATGCGAGCTGTTTTCGAGTGTGCAAGAGAATTTGAAGGATAGGACAACTTGAAGTGATGATGTTTATTCAATAGTAGGGGTCGAGGTACACAAAGCCGGAATGGCAACTCCTGCTCAGCCACTCTGAGCTCTGGGCGCTGACGCGAATGCGCGCAGCTCTTCGTCACGATGTCGATCATCGACAGCCTTACGGCCTGGCTGCCGAACTCAAAAAGCTAAGGCCAGAACTGGTGCCTGAGCGATTTACCTGCTCGTGCACGCAGGAAATTGCGCCCATGCAGCAAAACTACCCGACCACATGCTTGGTATGACTTCGAGAGTTGGTGTTTGTCCTATGATGCAATGACAAGCCAGTCAAACATGCCTCCAGCTTCCACCTCCGCCCGTACTCAAGGGCGATGATCTGATTGCTAGAAAGCGATTCGACGGGGGATGGTTCGGTGTTCAAGTCGCGTCTATTGAGTCTTGAACAGCAGTATGGCGACATGGCCCAGGTAGAAGTATATGAAATGTTTCGTTTCTGCTTGGCTTCAGTATTGGCCCTGGTACCACGACTCATTGTGCTCACCATGCGTCACGAAACTGCCAAAGTTCCGACCAACGATGCAATGCCATGTTGCACCCTTCTTCGCGTCGAACTGGGTCATCAGTCAGCACATCTCCTTCATGTCAATGTGTGGGAACGGTGCATACTTCTCTTTTGATATGCTGCGCGATGTCCTATGCAAGTGTAAGCCATGTCCAGTCCCTATTCAGGCCTGGCTTTCTAACCTTCTCTATCGTGTACTTCTCCATGGCCTCTTGCGCTACAGCATGTTCAGCTTGAGCGCTTCCAGATCACCAGGATTGTTTGTTTACCTATCTCAATAGCTTCTGCCTGCATATCTTCGCTCTGACAGCCAGTCAGTCAAACCAAAGGCCGGACGGGAACCAATTACCATATCGACCGACTTGATCTGAGCTACAATCTGGTCAGCGCATGCCCTCGAAGTCGAATGCTCCAGTACTCGTACGCTCAAGTTTGTCCTTCTTAACATCTTCTCCAGCCATGGTGACGGTGTTAGCTGATGTGGATAGAGGTTTTATGCTGTCTTAGCTGGAACAATACGGACTTCCGTAGGTAGTATGAGAAGACTAGAAGGAAGCTGTTTCGTGCAAGACTGGCACCGCTGACTACGAGTTGCGCCTGCGCCTCCACAACACTCGGAGGTGAAACACAAAACGGCCGATGCGGTGACATGGGATCCACAAGTTCCTGCAAGGAACCACCGTGACCCGATCTGTAAGCCTGAGGCAACAACTTAGAAAGAATTTGGGAAAAGGTTCTGAAAAAGCTTTCTCCAAGTGTGGAATTCGACTGCCATCCTACCAAACTTGACAACCAGCAGTGTACACTTGTAGGCCACATCATGATTCAAACACAGACTGCGCCTGCGAACATGGCAGTGGCCAAATCACAGGCTCCCGCAGTTGCTGATTCCGAGTCTGAGACGACGCGCATTTTCGTTTCTGGATTGCCTCACAAGTTCACTAGCGAGCAGCTTGCCGCCCATTTTGGCTCACAGTTGAAGGTCACAGACGCACACGTGCTAGCTGACCGTCATATAGGCTTCGTTGGGTTCACTGACTCGGCTTCTGCGAAGAACGCCGCCAGACACTTTAACAAGACCTACATTCGCATGTCTAAGATTACCGTCGACTTGGCAAGACCGGTAGGGGTATCTCGGGACAGCGCCGGAAATGCTGCACCGCTATCTCAGCGGCGGCAGGCCACAGGAAATAATGAGACAAACAGAAAGAGAAAGAGGTCACAGGAGGACGATGGCGAAGTATCACGGACAGACAAGGTCAAACACCAACAGCCCCAAGCTCAGGCTGATGAAGGAAAAGATATCTCGGATGACGCCGGAGACGAAGAGAGTGTCGAAGTAGCTCTACCTGCCGCGACGGATAATGATTGGCTAAGAGGCAGGACCACTCGTACTTTGGATCTGGTCGACCCGGACGAGGTGCAAATACACCAAGACGACGAAACCGAAGCCCCAGAAGTGGTAGCCAGTGGCACACCTGAAGAGAACAAGCCGGCGCCGCCCCAGCAAGAGGAGGCACAAATTACAAAAGTGCCCAATGCTCGCTTGTTCCTGCGAAACCTTGCCTTTTCCGTGACAGACCTGGACTTGCGGCACCTATTCCAGGAGTTTGGAAAAGTACAAGAGGTAAGCAACCATGTCTCTTCGTTTTCAATCTCCATCGACGTGATGATTTCCTGATAGGGACAACTTATGCTTACGCATATGATTTGAATGGGAAAGAGTATTTTAGTAGATGCTTCTCACTTCTGACATCGATGACAATCCATCACACAATCACACCCTTCGTTAGGGATACATGAACTAACTCGACATATAGATACACCTCGTCAAGGATGGCAGGTACTCCATGAGCAAAGGTACAGCTTTCGTACAATTCGCGGAACCTCACGAGGCGGAAGCTGCATTGCAAAAATGTGACGGCACAACGCTGCAGGGGCGGCTATTGCACATCCTACCAGCTTCTGACAAGCGAGACAAAGGCCTTACGGAATACGAAATCTCTCAGATGCCCTTAAAGAAGCAGAAAGCTGTAAGGAGAAAGCTCGATGCAGCAAAGCAGACGTTTAGCTGGAATTCCCTATACATGAATCCAGATGCCGTCTTGTCTTCGGTAGCCGACCGTCTCGGAGTAGCGAAGTCCGACATCCTCGATCCCACCTCAGCAGACGCGGCCGTGAAGCAAGCACATGCTGAAACCCAGTTGATCAAAGAGACGAAGCAATACTTGACCTCTGCTGGTGTTAACGTAAATGCCTTCCAAAACCGTAACCGCGATGACCGATGCCTCCTTCTGAAGAACTTCCCCTACGGCACTACGGAAGTTGAATTGAAAGCCCTGATAGAGCCTTTTGGAGTCGTCAGCAACTTTCTGCTTCCACCAGCTGGAACCATGGCTCTAGTTCAATTCAACGAATCGTACTCTGCGTCTGAAGCTTTGAAAAACCTTGCATACAAGAACATGAAAGGTTCTGTGCTCTACCTTGAGAAGGCGCCACAAGGGATACTTGATGCATCAGTCGATGCTGAGAAGCAGGAACCGCGAGCTAACGCACAGACGCCGGCCACTGGGGCAACTGGAGCAACCTCCACAGTATTTGTCAAGAACCTCAACTTCTCGACGACGTCTTCACGCCTCAAGGAGATTACCAGTAGTCTGCCAGGCTTTGTCTCCGCTCGTGTCAAAACAAGGACTGACGCTAAGCGTCCTGGCCAGGTTCTGAGCATGGGCTTCGGATTTGTCGAATTCAGATCAACGCAAGAAGCCGACTCAGCAGTCCAGGCTCTAGCTGGTCATTCGTTGGATGGACACCAGCTAGTAGCGCAGTTATCCTCGAAGACCACTGATGCAGGCGAAGAAACCCGTAAAGCAGACAACCAACGCAAGAAGGAGGCAAACCAAACCAAGATCATCATCAAGAACTTACCCTTCCAAACTTCGAAGAAAGACATACGCTCGCTGTTCGCCCAATACGGGGAACTCAAGATGGTTCGAGTACCTCGGAAATTTGACAACACAGCGAGAGGTTTTGCTTTCGCAGAATTCGTGACACCCAAGGAGGCACAGAATGCCATGGATGCTCTCACTAATACTCATCTTCTGGGCCGACGGCTCGTGCTTCAGTTCGCGGAGGGAGACAACGTCGATCCCGAAGAGGAGATCAGGGCCATCGAACGGAAGGTGGAACAACAAAGCAAACGAGTCCACTTCGATAGCCTGAAGGGTCCTGGTCGCAAGAAGTTTAGTCTGGAGACTGCACGAGCAGATGAGCTCGAGGCGTGATTTCGAAGGGACAAGTGCCAAGACATCACTAGTCCTCCCTTCGTTCATCAAAGTGCACTTCCATTAGTATAGCACAATGCTTGAGCAAACTTATGGCATTCCTATCTACTTCGACGCCTGGGTCAAGGTTGAAGGCAAAGCAGTTCTCATAAGCAGCACCCGCTGTTGCTGCGCGTCTTTTATTACCCGTATCTGGACAGTCGTTGCTGGACCGGCTCGGAAACATTTATACAACAAGGACCCTCTTGTAGCATGAGACCAGCTCGATCTTTCCTGGCTGGTGAGCATTTATCGCTATGCAGTCTAAGCGTTGCGAGAATGCTTCGAGATTCAGGTACTATTGCGCTGCGGAGTCAAGATCTCAACCCCTTGCTTCAACCGCAGAGTATCGCGGTCTGTGCAGCACAACTCCAAAGTACGCCGAGATTGCTGTGTTGCAGCAGAATTTCCTGACTGCTAGCGATCGCCGCTCCTGTATTGCTCGATTTACGCGCAGTGAGTGCCTGCTCGCGCGTCTCATTGAAGGAGAGCCACAATCTTCCGTATAGAGAATGGATCGGAGAGTGCCTGCTCGAGCAAAGGGACCCTTCTCCTTCAAATACCTGCACCACATTTCCTCGCCTTCTTGCATTTTTTCTAACAAAGGTATTCTTCGTGCACAAATTCCTGGAGGCAGAGTCCTGCCTGGTGACCTTTGCTCACATAGCACAACGCATGCCTGACAGGTGATCTGAGCAGACCGTTGAGCAACATGGAGCTTTGGCATACGCAGAGTGCCGGACCTGGCCGTACACGAGAATCAGCACATCGAAGTCGAATACTTACCGCAACATCAGGGAACGCTCAAGGTTATGCAACAGGTACGAAAAACCATCTCGATTTCAGAAAGCCGTGCAATGGAAACAACCGTGCTGTGAGCGAACCGCAATACCCGTTATCGGTGCCGGTGTTGGGGTCCAACGACAAGCAGCGTTTAGGACGTCTACTACATGATCGACCTTATCTGCGTAATCCGAAATACCTCAACTGGAGGAACCGAAAGCGATATGACAGAGGCAAAGATGGCAAGCCCGTCTGGCCTGCCTACATTGAAGAGTCCTTTCAAAATGGTTAGTTATCTTTCACCATATCTCCAGTGGCTACTGACATGTGGAAGCCCTTGTACACATACCAGCGATGGGGCGTCACAAGAAGTCACATTATGGGAAACTCCATGGACGCAACGAGTTAATCGCCGAGTGGATCTTGCAAGACACCGGGGAAATACGCAGTCGTAAGCAGGTTTCGAGTCATATTCAAGTCTTGACAAACCTTTTAAAAGGCGACCCAGATTGTGAGTGGCACTGTTGAGCAAGCGCGAGACACATACTGATTCGTATCAGGGGTTGCTCTGACTGTTGCTACCGAGGACTCAAATCTCGAAACCGACGATGCTCCCGACTTTTACTTTGACTCAATAGCCGATCAAGTACGCCTGCAACGACAGTTGACCGCTCAAACGAAAAGGCAAAGCGGTGATGGTGAGATCTGGGTTGATTTCCTGTCTGAACGGCACAGCTTAGAGAGGCTCAGCTTCGACATGTGGGTAGGGCTTCCCGAGAATTACGCTAAGGCGATGCACAACTACAGCAGACTCCAGAACAGTCAATGCACAACGCCATCGGCACCACTAGAGAATTTCAAAGACTGGCGTGGCAAGTTTCCTGACCTGGAACCTATAATAGGATCACCGACAGATGAGCAGTTTGATATCATCGTAGTCAAGTCCAGATTCTCCCTTATGTCCGATTTTCCACCTCAAACAGCAAAGCTTGTCCACACCCTGTGTCTTGACTTTCGCAACGCTGCCAAGGACAATATACACGCACTCGAAGAGCTACAGGTATGGAGCTGTGTCAATCACATGTACGTGCAGGGGCAGACTCTCCAGACCAAAGAGCACAAGCAATGTCAGGTCAATGATGTTGGAGTAGTTTCGCTGGCATTCGAGGTTGGCTGGTGGGCATCACAGTTCACGAATTTCACGAAAAAGAGAAAAGAGGCGGAGGATACCAAGGATGAGAGTGCACTTACCACTGCGGACGACTACTCCAAAGGTCTGTTCCGGAATCTCACAGTCATGCAAGAGGTCTATGCAGCTCCTCATGCTGAAGGTCCGAAGAAAAGAATGGCAGTTCTACTGTGGGTATTTTCACAAGCGAGCAAAGGCCATGCGGGCATAACGAGCTGGCAGAAGGTCGTACCACCACCTCACCGAATGTCAACGAATAGCCCCTTGCCGCCCAAGCTCGAATCCCTACCGCCATTACTGTTAGATAGCTATGTTACTAGCTCTTTCGACACGGACATGACTGACCAAGACTTCTCACACCATGACACACAAAACACAATGCCATTGTCACCTGCTATCTATGAGACTAGTGCGTATCACAGTGGCTTCACACCGCTCAACACGATGAGTAATGATCCGCTCAGACTCTTCGACTTCGCTAGCAGTGGTATGGGGTTTACACCAAAGCCACCTATGTTCACCGACTCGAAATGCGAAACTTTCGACTTTGCCGCGCCGATCCAGCCTGTGGCCTCGTTCGCTCCTGTCCAGCAGACCATGACAGGCCATAATACCATGCCAACCACGTTCCAGCTTCCCTCCAATCACAACATCACAAATACAGCGCCCTTCCACATACCCCACCAGGTTGAGATGAGCAGTCCCGACCGAGGCCAACGACGCTCTTTCGTGAACTTCGACATGAGCGCGCACCATATGCTCCAGGCTCAGTTAGGACCAGATATGGAGGACAACTACGAGGTGCAAGATGTCGACGCCGGGGACGTCGGGCAATACACGGATTCAACACCTACACCACCAGAATTAGAGTCCCAAGATCCAGACATCGGCATGTCGTTCGAGTCCCAGCAGAGCATGGTAGGCCACATGGACCACCTTGAGCTTGACATCGAAGAGGAACAAATGAGTCAAGCTGTGATCGCAAATCTGGAGGAAAACAGCATGACTGATCATTCGGTCGCGTTCCATTCACCAAAGGCTATCAGACCGCCTCTGATGGCTCATCACAGCTTCGCTGGCATTATGAACCACAACATACACAGCCATACTCCTGCACGCTTTCATAACCTTGACACACTATCCGAGCCTGACCATGAACATCTAGCGTTCGACACACCCGTCCGCAACGACTTTGCACGGCTAATCAACAACCATACGCAGTATGAGAGTCCAGGTGACCTATTTGGCGATCACCATCCGATAATTGATCAGATGGCGTTTCCAGGCGTCGACTTCGATACCACCATTGGCCGTTCACAGAGTCAGCCTGTTCTTCCGTCGACGGACGACAGTGCTTTGCATTTCGACACACCAATGCATGAGCGAAATGCTCTGCCCGATGTCAAAGTCGAGGAGATGTGAGGCAGGCACGGCGCAGTTATTACCCAGTTAGCTGATACATATTTATCCTCCTTGCGAAGTCTCCGCTGTTTGTGTTCCTCACTTGCCTGCCTTCCCTTGACGCATTGACTACTGGCGGCCAATCGATAATCTCGGTCTGGGCCGATCAATGTTCACCCACGTCATCTCCTGCCGCCCCGCACTCCAGGCCAGAACCCTGCCGGAGATTTTACTTTGATCAGCGCCGGAGCCGCGCAACCTTAACTTTCGTGGTGTCCTTCTCTTTCTGATGCCTCCCAGACTTTAGCCTGTTCCTTGTCTTCTTTCAGGTGCAGTCTGAGCGCCTCAACACTAACTGGCAGGTTTATCCTGGCCACTACAAGCCGCTTATTTCTGACGGCGAATAAAAGTGCTCGGCGCGTTGCGTGTCATGCGCAGGGCCAAGTGCATGTTCTCAGGTATGACAGCATGCCGAGTTCAAGTACCAAGCTCGATCTACTCAACCTTGGACATGCTGAAGGTAAACTTCACGACAATTCACGGCTGAATTGTTGTCGCATGTGTTTGTTTGCTATTGCTTCGCTTACATCGCTTGCTTCGCTTACTTCGCTTCGAAACTTGCTGATCTCATCCACCCAGTTGCTCATTCTTGATATGAGGTGAAGAACATGATCCATCCAACTTACAGCCTCATCTTGCTACAAACACCAAGAAATTGATCACCTTCGTAATATCCCCGCTTCAGGCTCAACAACGAGATGGCTGCTGAGCGTGATCCCGAAAAAGGCGCAACCTTCGTCGAGCACCACAAGTCATCGTCTTCGAGCTCAGACTCCAGCAGCGACTCAACATCCAGTTCAAGCCCATCGACCACACCACCGACACCTGAAGAGCATCAAAACGGACCACAGGCACTTCCACGCATCCACCATGCGCCACACTCGAGCACTCCTCCTCGCCGCGGACGTGGCCGAGGCCGGGGCTATGCTCAACCTTCAGCTCGCCTTGGCGCAATCGACGAACACAGCAACAGCATTGCGCCAGATATCCCAACTCGAAACCCAAACCGCCTCAAACAGGTGCGTTTCTTCGGCCTCCCATTCCCTACATGGGCAAAGCCAGATGCAGACGTTCCCCCACCCAATGCATACGACACCATCACTGGCCCCCGGGGCGAAAAGTTCGCCGACGTTCGGCAGAATAGGCCCAAGGACCTTATAGCGCAAGGCAAAAGGCGGCGCAAAATGATCTGCTTCGGGTTGGTAGCTACCATTCTCCTTATCGTTGCGATCACCCTTGGTGTCGGACTAGGAGTCGGGCTGACAAGGAGGAAAGCTAACAGGTATTTCCCTCCACGCTTTGCCGCGCCGCTGCCGTGCAACACACAAACCACCGTGAACTGAGTGATTACTCCCGCGAACACCAGGTATGAAGCTTCGCGTTCGATACGATGTCTTCATTCCCTTCCCTTCCCTTTCCCTCTCCACCCACACATCACAACTTACCCTTCAAATCAAAACCACATACTAACCATCTCCCTTCCAGCGTCAACGTATCCCCCCCAACCTCATCGTCCGCCCCCACCACCGAATCCGACCCTTTCCCACTCGGCCCCTGGTCAATTCAAACCTACCTAACAACAACACCCACAGCCTGCACCTCCAACCCCGCAACCTGGCGCTGCTACCCCTATACTACCTACTCCCCATCCCCATCCACATCCCCGTCCTCCTCCTTCTCCACACTCCTCTGGCACATCACCAGCCCCACATCCTCAACCCTCAACCTCCTCATCAGCGCCACCAACCCCACATTCTCCTACCCCTTCACAGACCAACCCCTCACGCTCCTCGACGCGAACAACGCGTCGTTATCCGCATTCGCGTTTACTTTCACGTACCGCAAGCAAGTCAGTCCATCGTCGGACATAACGGGCGACAATGCCGCGACGAGATGCTATTACGATGACACGCTGGTCAGCGTGCGGCTTTATGCGGACGCGCAGGGGGGTGGCGATGTTTTGGGCGCGCCGGTGGGGATGGATATGGATGGCGGTGCGACGAGGTCGTGGCCGTACGCGGTCGAGTATGAGGAGACGGCGAGTCGCGGGCCGGAGTGTTTTAGGGTTGTGGATGGCGTGGAGGGGGATAGGGTTGATGTTGAGAGTGGCGATGGCGAGTGTGGTTGCGGGTATAGGAATTTCGGGTTAGGGTGAGGTGAGGTGGGGTGAGGTGAGATGAATCAGGCAGGGGACGCTATTTAGTATTTGCATTGGCATTTTAGAGGGCAGGGGAAACGGTGGTACTATGCTATGCTATGCTATGTGTTACGGGATGATAGAAGTGGAGAAAGGTCCATAGAAATCACCCGGGTCTGTATATGTAACGTTTATATTTATTGAAAAGATAATGCTAGCGAGGCGCTAAGGGGCGGTGGATAAATTGAATCATAGTGATATCTTTGTGTATCAGAGCAGAAGATAGGTCTGCGTATAGTGGTTGATTGATGGATGAAATAGTGGGCGAATGTCGTCTGGAAATGCACATAGGTGACTGAGACGTTTGTCGTCGCGTACTGGTCCGGTGCATATGCCCGACCTACTGTAAGCCACGTAAATAATTCATTCATTCATGAGTTCTGCACTGATTTATAAAGCAGGTTGGGCCATCCTGAGCAGCGTAGCTCTTGCTTAAAGCCCACTGCCTCATCTTTAAGGACCTCGGGCCATCTAGGATCTCACCTGGCCTTTGCTCTCCACACGCGTCCGTCCGTGCGTGTCCGCGCTGATGCCGCATCTGCTCTGCTCTGCTCTGCTCTGGTTGTCCAGCCTCATCTAACCTAATCCTCCACGTAATCGCCCCCCTCGTTCTCCTCGGTCCCACCCCTAGCGTTCCTCGGGTCCTGCCACTCCCGCAACTTCTGACTATCCCACTCATCCTCAGTCTCAGTCTCACTCTCGTAATTCTGCACATTGGCCAATGTACTCCCATGGCCGCGCTCAACACTCTGCATGATCTGGGTCTTGCTTGGTGGCGGTGGCGGTGGCGGTGGCGGCGGCGCTCTCGATGGTCCCGCTGAGACTGGAGCTGAAGCTGGAGTTGTGGTGGTAGACTGAGATTGCCGTTTCTGCCATTGCGAGACGTGCAGGTCCGTCATCTCGTCGTCTGGATCTGGATCGGGATCGTCGGCGTCGACGTCTCCGTAGGCGGCTAGGCGGGACTTGAGGGGACGGCGTAGGGGGTTGTGATTGTGGCTGTGACTGTCGCTATCCTCGTCTTCGTTTCCGGCATCGTTGCCGCTAACGAGGTCTTCTTCGTCTGTGCTGACGAGTGCGGCGCCCGCCATCTGACTGCTGTGTTTGTGGGGTGTTTGCGCCTGCGTCTCTGCGATCTCGATGTCTGCGTCGTCGTAGTCGTCTTCTTTGGCTTGGTCCTCAACCTCGATTTCGGCTTCGTCGCCAGTCTGCGGGGTGCTGGCTGATGTTGGGATCCCGGTCATGTTCGCGAGCATAGCGGCGGTATAGAGCTTGCCATTGATAAGTTTCGAGCCTGGTGGTCGACCAGGTCTGCGTCTGCCGTCGTATGATCTCGCAGTTGCTTCGTCGCCGTAGTAATACCTTGGCTTTGGTGACGCTCGGGTGCCCGTGGTTGATAGCATCTCGGTCGGCGTTACCTTCTCTCCATTGGAGATTTTGATATGTGCTCGCCAGGAGGCGAGGGTAGATGGCGTGCGGATATCGTGGTAAGCTGTCGTTTCGAGGCCGTTGATGGTTGCCACAGTCAGTGCTTGTGCGCGGCTGTCGGAGACGAGCCATCGGATGCCATCTGGTTCGTCTTCGGCTGGCTCAGGGATACGTTCGTCGGCTTTGGTAGCGTACTTCCGACCTGCGATGATGCTCGCCAAATCGAAGCCGAGATCTGGTTTCATCGCTACTTGGACATCTTCGGGCTTGTGCTTGTACTGTCTTTGACCTGACCATAGTCGAACAGCGTCTGCTTCGTATAGTCTGCCCAGGACTTGGTCGTAGGAAACCTCGTACTTTCTGTTTTCGGGATGCATCTTCCACCACGAACCATATTCTGCAGTGCCGACCGGGCGGAAGATGTGCTTAACATTTTCACGCGGCGTTTCGCACGGGACATGAACCTGCGATGCGATGTTTGGATCGTTCTCAATGTAGGCCTTCTTGATATCTGTCGTGTATGTTGAGCCGAGCAATGTGACGGCGTGGCGGGAGCATATTGTAGGCGTGTCGTGTTCTTGATGTCCGGCTGCGAAGCCCGCCATCCTAAGACGGATCGAGTCGACAACCATGACATCTGTACAGTTTGCGCCTGGTGTTTCTGGGAGGAGACGAATGGTGTCACCGATCGTGATCATTTCGGAACCAAGATACACACCTTTTGCTGATATGTAGCCCCCTGATTTCCAGTCACCGTTGTACCGCCACTTTTCAACCAGCGAGACTGAAGTCATGCACGTAAGAGCGTAGAGGATAGACGGGTGTAGGTCTTTCTGAGGGATGCCATTCAGCACCAACTGCCAGTGAGATAGCGGACGTATGCTGCGCAAATGTACATACTTGTACTGTTTGGACAAGGACTTGTCATCGTCATTGTTCGGATCGATCATGGTTTCGACACGAAAGCCAGAAGTGTTCAGTGAGGTCTTTTTCTCGGGCACGTCAAGCACATCTGGAAAGTCCAATGTTCCATTCTTCGACGCAGCTGAAGGCACAGCAGCGATAACCCCTGCTCTCCATCGAGGAAACCTGGTGAATTTTTTCTGCTTCGTGTCATACAGCTGATATTGATGTGTCTTTGGGTTGCGAAGGAGGTGAAGGTCCTCGGAGAAATTGGGAATCCACAATACCAGCTCCCCGAGACGTGGAATGAAGGAGTGCTGTTGCTCGATTTGCGTCAAGTATTGGGGTATCGTCTCTCTCTCGGATAGCCAGTCAATAGAGTCATCTTCTCTGATGTCGTCCTCGATCCCATAACGACTGTCTTGACTCCTGAAGGTCTTTCCAATGGCTTCTTTCCAGACGTTACTTGTGCCTTCCTCGTCAACGGGATAAGCCGTTGTAGCTTGTCGAGCAGTACGGCGAGACCGATCTGTTGCCGGCATGCCACTTGCAGAAGCTGATCTCGATGATCTATCTTCGTCGCTTCCTCTTGGAAGATCGGGTCTAGATAGTGGTCTTTGCTGGCGTAGGGAAGCCCGAGGTATTGGTACGTTGCGCTCAACAGCAGGGAGACCCGGGCTCTTCCGTGGCCTCGGTGGACCTGGCTCAGGTTTGAAGTGTCCGCACCTGACACACTGGCATTTGCCATTCTTGCCATCCAGAAGCCAGAAGAAGTGTGTTTGGAATCTTTGTATCGAATCGTAATATGTTCCTGATGGGTGGCCGAACAATCGCTTGTATGTTTGCGGACCTGCTGGTTGGTCCATTTCGAACACGCCATAACCATCAGGCAGCCGGTCCAGATAGTAGTTCGTGCCTGTAAGGGTCAATCTGTTGATGTGCGATTGTGTTGGTAGCAAACTCACCTGGCCGAGCAGTCCCATCACGTTCTGCCCAGGCCTGGGCTAGTTTCGTCAGGTAATTTCTCTCATCGGACCTACGATAAGGATGCGATGGCCATTTCGACTGTAGACCATCGCTGATACCTGTTGGAAACTTGCGCTCTTCCCATAGGCCAGCATGAATTTTGGTACCTGCCCCACGAGGTAGACCATGTGGAGGAGCGTTTCGCGCCATGGCTGGCTATCAGACGCGTGCTCGAAGCAACACTTCAAAGGCTAAGAGCCGTTCAAAACGTCGCATATGGGCATTTTGGGGTTGGTGAGCAGGACCACAGATGACACCGTTTCAATGCGGTACAGTGCAGTGCATGAATTGTGAGAAATTTGTCAATTTCCAAAGAAGAGGGTATCAATCCTGAAACACGAGGTCTTGTATAAAGGGTGTCTATTCACCAACCACGAAAGCACGTGAGCCTTTCCATTACGGCTGATAACCACAAATGGGCAGGGTAGGAGAGCAAATGGAAATGGAAATGGAAATGGAAGTCGTGATGTTCTTGTGGAAAGCTCACGCAGTCGTTATATCGTGGTCAGCTAAGCAGTCTCTGCTTCCCCAGCAGCTACAATGAGGTTTCTATGTAATTCAACTTGGATTTTGGTCATCTTGGTAGGCAAGTAACCAGCCAATTGATCGCCTTTCATGTCAAAGAACAACTGCCACTTTCCAGGCAATCTCTCGACAGCATAAAAGGCATTAATGAAGGCAACATCCATATCATCGAAGACAATCTGCACTTCGTCTTCGCTCCAGTCCCAAGGACCGATGTTGTGGGTTATACTCGCGCTCTTGTTACCATACTTCACTTCCATGGTGTTCTTGTCAACGTATATCCAATTCAGCAGTGGAGGGTCGTCCCAAACTTGGCTGACCAAGCCCATAGGTGCCGGGGCGCGCTGTTGCAGGTTAGTCTGTGAGGCAGGATAGCAATTCAACTATATAGTAAGTACCTCAGTATCAGGGTATTCGATGTAAAAGGACTCGGCTACATAGCCATAGTCGCCTTTTTGCACGACTGCAGCAGGCCCAAGCCAGAGTCGATCTGCTTTAAGCACGACCCTCTTGCCATCCAGCTCTTTCGCTTGTTTGCTATCGCCGGTGCATCGAATGTCGATATGAAACTTCTTCATGCGCCTCTCATCTTTCTGTTGTTGATCTCGGTTCTTCTGCGCTGAAACGGCTTGAGCGGTCCCAGTCACGACTGGAATCGCCGTGATCATCAAGAGCCCTATAACCATTGCAAAAGTGGTTCAGGTAGACCCCTTGTATCATCATCATTTGCAGGCTTGGTATAGCACTGCCGTTCTGGACATAGCCTGCGACATCTCACCACGCAGTTCTGGTTCGTAGCAGTCCTTAAGTCAAGGGTGAGACGAAGGTAGCGACGTAGAGTAAGTTGGGGCGCGCCACACGCAAATGCGCCGGCTTGTCTTCGGTGAAACTTTTCACTAGCGCCATATTTTTGTCGTACTTTCTCGAGGATGGTACTGGGGCCACGTCCCATCGAAAGACGCAATCTGTTTCACGATGGACTCCTTACGGCTGTTGACAAGAGGGTCGGGCTTCAAAGTTGCGCCTAACTCTACGCCACGATCTCAGGAGCGACCATCGAATGGCCTGGCTGAAAGTCGCTCACGAGAGACGAGTCCATCGGGCAAGAAGCGCAAAAGGGCAGAATACGAAGCAGACAGCAATGCTTCTGACAAAACCTTATCCCAGGATGAAATTCGACGGATCCAGAAACTGCACAAGATCAAAATTACTGACCTGAGAGCGCTTCGCAATGAAGATGAGCATGAAAGTCGCAAAGTGCAGAAAGAGGCTTCGAGGCTCTATTCTCAGCCCTTGCAGACCTTTTCAACCTTACGCAATACGCGCACCAACCATGCTCTGCTAGCAAATCTCGCTGAGCAGGCCTACAGGGAGCCTACTGAGGTTCAGCTTGCCACTATACCGCTGTTAATGCCAGGGGATGGCACTGAACCAAACCTCCTCACTGTAGCGCCGACCGGGAGTGGAAAGACCTTGGCATTCCTGATACCGCTCATCGACAAGGTCAGCAAGGCGCACCAAGCGGAAGACCATATCACTTCACAACGACAAGTCAGTGCTATCATTCTAGCGCCCACTAAGGAGCTCGTTGCTCAGATAGTGAATGAAGGTCGAAAGCTCGCAGAACACACCGGAGTCCGCATCACAGCCTTCAAGAAAGGCATGAAGTTGCACGAGGATATTGCAATCGCCGAACACGATGATTCGGCATCTGAAGTGGAAGACACGATAAAAACACCTCTCGTTAGAGCCGACATCCTCGTATCAACGCCACTTTCTCTCCTCAACGCCATCACCCCTTCGAGCTCTAGCACACCCCTCCAGCTCCGGCACGTCCACCATCTCATCCTCGACGAAGCAGATGTCCTCCTCGACCCGCTCTTCCGCGACCAAACCCTCTCCATCTGGTCCGCATGCACAAATCCCGCCCTCCGCACCTCCCTCTGGTCAGCAACAATAGGTTCCAACATCGAAGAACTCGCCCTCTCAACCATAACAGCCCGCGAATCAACCCTCAAAATCCAACCAACAAACCGCCCGCCCCTCCTCCGCTGCATAATCGGCCTAAAAGACACAAGCCTCCCCAACATAACCCACAAACTCATCTACGCATCCACCGAAGCCGGCAAACTAACAGGTCTCCGCCAACTCATCCGCCCACCCCCCTCAAACACAAACACAACCACAGCCAGCAGCAAACCCCAATCTAAACAACCACCACCCCTCCTCCGCCCACCCTTCCTAATCTTCACCCAAACCATCCCCCGCGCCACCGCCCTTCACTCCGAACTCCAATACGACATCCCCCCCTCCACATCCCCATCCACCCACCCCGACTCCAACGTCCCGCGCATCGCCCTCCTCCACTCCTCCCTCACCACCCCCCAACGCACCGCCATAATGCACAACTTCCGCGCCGGCAAGATTTGGATCCTGATAACCACCGACCTCCTCAGCCGCGGCATCGACTTCCGCGGCGTCAACGGCGTCGTCAACTACGACATCCCAACCACATCCGCCAGCTACGTGCACCGCGCGGGGCGCACGGGCCGCGCAGGCCGAAACGGCGGCGTATGCGTGACGTTCTACACGCGGGAGGACGTGCGCTATCTCCGGCCGATTGCGAATGTGATTGGGAAGTCGGGCGGAGACGCAAATTCAGGGGAGACTGCGAGTGCGAGTGGACTTCCACCCTGGCTTCTCGACGCGTTGCCGGCGCTCACGAAGCAAGCGAAGAAAGACCTCAGGGAGCGCGGGGTGGATGTGAGGAGGGCGGTGAAGGAGAGTGATGATAAGAAGGAGCGCAGGCGGAAAGGGCGGAATGCGATTGGGACGAAGACTGGGTATGAGAAGAAGCTGGAGAACCGGAGGAGGGGGATGGTGGAGGGGAGTAGGAGGCGGAAGGCGAGAGGGCAGCAGGGGCAGCAGTCTAATAACGGAGTTGATGGCGGTGAGGGTGATAGTGGTAGTGGCAGTGGAGGGGAGGATGACTTTGCGGGGTTTGATTGATAAACTGATACTCAATGACAATCATTTGAATCTCATTTCTTCCCCTTCCCTTTCTTCTTATTCTTCCCTCCACCTTGGTTGGCAGTTACAACCTCACTCGCACTCCCAGCAGGTCTGTTGCTGATATCCAGCGACTCGTTGACATTGCCACCTCCCTGCGTCCTATCATCCCTCTTCCCCTTTCTCTTCTTGGGCCTATAAGTCGATCGATCGCGCAATGGCAGCCATCGTTCTGGATCTGGCTTCTTGTTCGGATCGTAGTCCTTCGGGAGCCGAGATTTGCGTATTCTTTTGGGCTTAGATGTGGTGCCATCCAAGGCTTTGCGTTTCCTGCTTGTGCCGGCTTGGGCGATCGCAAGAGCGTTGGCCGACTGTGAAATGCCGGCGTTTTCGAGGGCGTCCACGTCGATGGTGGAGGTTAAATCTGATGTTGGCTTGAGTTTGTCTGCGAGAGATTTGATGTTGGAGTCCGGCGCCGAGGCATGTGAGGCGACGTAGCCGGCTATGGTGGCTCGGTCGTTGGGTTCTTGGGAGTGTAGCTTGTCAAAGATGTCGCTGGCTGCTTGGACGTCTTCGCTGTTGGATGACTCTAGGAGTGCTACGCCTGCTGCTCGGAGGAGGGACGAGGGTGCGTTTGACTTCGTCCTCCAATACGTTGCGCTTTTGGCAAGTTCTTGTCTTACTTGTGACCTCCTGTTTTGAGATCTGTAGAGGCTGACCATCAATCCAACCAGACCGGGTGAGTATCTGACCTCTTCATCTTTCTCACTAGCTGATTTCTCGAGGCGTACAAAGAAGGCATGTAATGTGTCTACAGCTGCAGTGGCGTTCCCAGTCAGAACATATAGCTGTACTATGGTCATGACCAGCCCGACATCGTTGGGTCGCTTCTCGAGCTCTGGTAGGGCCTTGTTGATGGCGGCTTTGCTAACTTCACCCCGGGCAAGTGCTGCAGCTTCGAACATGGACGTGAGGAGTATGTCGGAGGAGGTTGAGGGTAGAGCGTCACCTTTCAGCTTCTTCCTCGCAGCATGAATCAGACCATCATACTTAAAGCTTTGCATCTGGACAGTGCGCTCATTAGATGCTAGCGAGGCTGTCTGGTTGGTGAAGAAGCGCTCGCCCCTCGGTACGGAGCTCTGATTAAAGAGTTTGTGGAGTAGAAAAGGGTTTTCGATGTCGCCAGAGACGGACAATGTGTTGCTCTCGGCGAGTCTTCGTGTTCTGGCGTCTAGTGCAGCACCCTCCAAACTTGCTTGCACCTCTTTCGCTAGTGTAGCAGCCTCTTCGGCTTTGCCTAATCTCTGCAGGATGAAAATCCGCTGGGCTTTGAGAGGCACCAGCTCAACGGTTTTATCCTCATCTGATAGCTCTTCATGGTGCTCGCAGAGGCTGACAGCCCGCTTCAGCAATCTATCTGCCTCTTCGAGCTGGCCTTTTGATACTGATATGCATGCCGCGTTATACGCAGTCTCGAAAGCAGCCAAGTCGTCCGGTTTCGCCCTTGGAACAGCGCTCTTCGCAAACTTCTCTAACCACAAGCCCTCGGCATCAATGGCAAGCTTGTTTACCCTTAGGTCAAAGTCTTCTTTTGGCACGTTAGAGGCCGACAAGGTGTCGTAAGCCTGGCTCGCAGCATCCCAATCTTCTGCTCTGTATGCGGCCTGCAGTTTGATATGCTGGGCTCCCCTCGAGTTCTGTACAGAGGATGCCGCAGCCACAGCCTCTTCAAACTTCCCACTCCTATACAAGCAATATGAATAGGCCTCTGGCAACGATTCCTGCAGGTCTTTTACATCGCCAAAATATGCAAGCGCATCAGAGTACCGCTCTAGCTTCAGCAGGGCGATGGCTCTAATTTGTTGTGCCTGTGTGTCGTTCGGTGAGGACTTGAGGGCACCGTCAGCCGCTTGTAGGAGAGCGTCATGGTCGTCAAGGGTACTCTTCTTCAGTAAAGAAGTTAGATTGTTACTCATCGTTGTGACTACCACCGAGGACTGTGGGTGAGTGGCCGATGTCGATGTTGAAGAGTTACGGTCAAATTCTGCAACATTTCCTGCTTATTGGTGCTTCCCTGGACACGAGACAGGTAGATGCGATAGTATCAAGCAGTCACTGTTACTACTCATACATACAGATCTGTAAACACGGTGGTTCAGTCCGGGTGCAGGCGTGCCCCACAATCATCAAGTCCAAAAGTCCAAAAGTTCTGTGCGTGGAGGGTCCTTCCCCAACTTCAAGTGTTCAAGGATACGCGACACACTGCATCACCGTGTCCACGGAATTTGAACGCGTTTGGTTATAACAGATGAGAGTCCTGGCTACGGGCGATATGGTTATTCAGGGATAGCAAGACGGAATACTTGAAAAAGGCGTCAACTATGTTAGCAGTGTCAATGGTATAGGGCAACGACGCTTGAGAAGACCTCGTCATTGATCTGACCTTTCCATCACTTCACTTGTCTACTTTCATCTCCATCAACATCTGACGCTCCCTTAACCTCGACTATCATCCTATGCGCTCTCTCATTGCGCGTTTGTTCAGCAAACCACTAACCAGCAAACACCTTCAAAGTCAAGTAGTATCGACCACAACAAGCTCGCGTGCCCCAAATGTACTGAGACGCTTCTTCCCTACTTTCTTCAACGATGGGCCATCGCCGTATGCAATTGCAGCTGCGATCTCGGCTTCGAGAATGGACATCACAAAGACCCAGTTCGGTGTCGAGGCTGTGCGCTTGCTGCAAAACATAGCTGATTCTCATTTCATCGCGTTTGATTTTGAGTTTTCCGGCATTGCCGAGCGTAATAGGGATCGTTCCGGCAAAGCAAATGTGCAAGAGCGTTATGAAGAGACTAGGGCATCTGTGCAAGAATACCAGCCATTGCAGATCGGACTGACCATAGTGAAGCTTGATGAGAGCAAGGGTCGATATGTGCTGGAACCATACAACTTCAATATCAGTCCGCTGCCACTTCTGAGGGAGCGCCAATTTACTAGAAAATGGTCCATGAGCAGTGGTGCCATATCATTCCTCCACAAAAATGGCTTCGACTTCGGCAGGCAGATGACCCACGGTGTGCCCTATCTTTCTGTACAGGAGGAACAGAGAGCCCGAGATAAGATGACGGCAGATTCTCGACGAGACGACATGGTTCTCAAGGAAGACGATCACATCCTAGTAAGGCACATCAGAGACTCGATCGCCAGGTGGCAAGCTCAGCCCAAGGAACGACAAGAAGACTACCTTAACATCCCCCATGGGCAGCCTTCTGGTATTCCGGACGAGCTTAACGGCTACCAGCGACGCCTTGTCCATCAGATCGTCCAGAATGAATTTCCTGCTATGAAGACACAAGGCATGGGCCACTTCATACAGATCACAAATCCAACTTCAGCGCAACAAGCTAGCCAAAAGACATTGGAAGCAGAATATCGCGAACGAGACCTAGCCAGAGCGATCGGCTTCCGCTGGATCATCGACGGCATCATGGGCCGTGATCTATCCAAGCTACCAGACGACTACCTGCTTCCAGCCCTTCCTCGCACAGTGAGCGCAGCAGAAGGCGAGAAGCCGGTGAAAGCATTTTTAGGGGACCTCAACAGTAAGCTCCGATCACGAAGAAAGGTCTTAGTCGGTCACAACTGCATGACAGATATCATGTTTCTCTACAAAATGGCCATTGGTGAACTGCCTGAAAAGCTGGAAGATTTCAAAGACAAAATACACGACATGTTTCCGGCGATCATCGACACGAAGTTCCTCTCTAGTTGCTTCAGCGAGAAACATGGACGTTTAGACCTTGGCAGCGTGGCGCAGGAGCTGGAGCTGGAGGAGGGCGGGCCAGATATCTACACTTCTGGCGAGTTCGACCGGTACACCAATAGTGCTTGGTTGCACGAGGCAGGCTACGACAGCTATATCACAGCCATCGTGGCTATAAGAATGGCATCCAAGCTGCAACGAGAGGGCAGTTCTAGGAAGCATGACCATGATCGACAACAGCAGGATGTTGCGAAGGCAGCAGCAGTCTCCTCTTCACTCCCTGATTTTGGCGTGACGGACGGGTACGTCACCGCTGCAGAATCAATGGACGACCTTAGTGAAGTTTCCTCAGCAGGTCAAAGCAACACCATTCGGTCGCAGTCGCCTAACCCTCCAGTGACAGTGACAGCCACAGCCACGCGGTCATCCTTCGGATCTCCAGCATCCTCCTCAGAGCCTGCAACAACCAGATCATCAGGCCACCTGAAGAACGACAGCATAACCTCAGCCACATCAGACTCAAACCTCACCAGCCCATCGCCAGCCACGCGCTCGTCCGTCGTCGCCATCAAGTCTCGTCCCAAGCCCCCATCCCCACCACGACCATCCTCGACCTCACCCTCACCCACACCCTCAAACCCAGTAAACTGGAAAGACGAATCCGCCGTCTCAGCCCTCCGATCCGCCTTCTCCTCCACCACAATCTGGGACAAACTTTCCGGTACCGGTCCATCAACGTCCGACATGCCAGGCGAGCAGCAACCACAACTACAACCACAACCACCCACACCCGTCTCAGCGGTCTCCGCCAAAATGGACAAAATGGTGCAAGAAGGCAAAATGATGCCCCGCTGGGACAAAGAGGGCGCATTCTGGGACGTATACGGGAACAAGCTCCAACTCAACGGGACGGTAGAGGGTGTTCTTAAGATAGTGGATTAGGAGCCCGACTATGAAATCGAGATTGAGATTGATTTGCTCCTGCCGGATGAAGAAGACGCCGGTGCTGGAACGTCACAGTCACTGCACCACGTGCAGAACTTCAAGGCGGATCACGATGGGCCTTACGTGGCACCACCCCGAAAGACTAAGACTGTGCGTGGCAGTCGCCTGAGACCTGAAGCACAAGTATGGCAGCCCATGGCGCGTCCGCTGTTTCTGGTCATCAGGGAAGAATTGATTAGGATGAAGAACATGATCATACCGGAGGGTTGGGGTGAAGAGGTCCAGGAGCTAGTTGAGATATAAATGGTCTCTAGGCAGTTTTTGATGCCAATCAATATGCCGCCAACCATCATTCCGTCCAATGCGAGGAACGTGTAGATTGGTTCAGCAAGCTATATATGTCCCTCTGACCATCAGCGTCTGATCATGCTCTCTTCCAGACTTATACATAACTAACCCGAACCCCCATCCCCGCCGTCTGACTAACCTTCGCCCAGCCCCCCGCAAGCATCCGCCTCAGCCTATCCCGCACATCTCTCCTCGCCAACACAGCCAGCAGCGCCACAAGGAACATCAGCGTCCGGAACACCTGCGTTGGGTTCCGCGTTAATGATGTGACGATCGTGGACGTTAAATTCGAGATGATGAGGAGGAGTTTCGAGAGGCCCGATTTCTGGGTATTGTTTTTGTTATTTCTGTTTGTATCGCGCTTGTTGGCGCCGTTTGTGGGTTGTGGGGGCCGGCGGGTTGAGGCGGGGGCTGTGGATGGTTGGGACTGTGGTTTTCGGGTTGCTTGGGCGGCTGGTGGAGAGGTGGATGAGCGAGAAGGAGCGGAAGAGGTGCTTGGAGGTGGCACGGAGGGTGTTGGGCTAAGGGTTCGTTGGGAGGCGGATGTGGCTTTAGTTGTGGCGGTTGATTCTACTTCTGTTTCTGTTGCTCGCTGCTCTTGTTGCAGCCGCTGCTGGTTCTGGATATGTGATTTCAGGAAATCGTCGTCGATGCCGTAATCTACTTCGCTGCTTGTTCTCTGATGGCGCGATTTTCGCGGTCTGTCTGGCTGCTTAGTTCTGTCCTCTGAATGGCCGTGGCCGTTGCTGTGGACTGCTTCTTCGTTTTCGTCCTCGTTCATACGGATCTTTTCATCGTCTTCTTCCGGATCTGTTTCCTCGGCGAAGCCCACTAGATCTTCGTCTTCTGTTTGTGTTTGAGCCTCGGCGGCTTCTTGGAGTTCTGTCAGTGTCTGGGCGAAGGCGTCCCGTCGTTCTTCGTCTAATATGTCGGAGTTCGCGATGAAGGATCTGGCGTAGTCCCACTCGTTATTCCTTGGCAGAACATGCAGTGTAAAGAGCTCTAGGATCTTGATACGGCTGTTGAGGTCCTTCGGTGTGTCTAAGCCATTGCCGTGGAAGGAATTGGCTGTGTCATTACTCTCCAGACTATTGCTGACGGCTGAAAGGTCTATACTGGCAGAGGGCGAAGATGAGAGGTAGGTCTCAAGTCGTGCTTGGTTGACAGCTTGATCTTGTGCTTTTTGTAATAACAGGTTGGATCTGTAGTATAATTAGTCCTTGAGTTCTCGTACCAAAAGGGTGTAGGCGAGACACACAAGTTATATACAACCTCAGCATCGACACTGCACTCTCGACCCGCGTAGCCATCTCTTACCACCTGCTCCCATACTTCGCCAGATTGGACATTACGAACGATTTCTCGGTATTGCTTGCTACCAAAGTCCCGCTTCCCTTCTTCATCGCCGAGCTCGATGATGACGTTGAGCAGGGCAGCATATAGACTCCATATCTTTATGCGTTGAGATGTGCTTGCGAGTGCTATGGGAGCGCGCGGGTTGGAATCGTCCTCGGATGCACTGTGGTTCCCGTTCGCCTGGTCTGGCTTACTGGGCGGGCGTATCACTGGCTGTAATGCTTCGTAGCATTCGGCCAGTCGACGCGTGAGGTATAATTGTGAAGTATGCTTGTAAACCTTGGAAACCTCCGAAGATGAGCTAGATTTCGACTTCCGTGGTCGGCGGAGTGATGATAGGGACGAGTCTAACTCGGTCTGTGAGTGGGTGAGTGTCGACATCGGGAAGGAAGGGACGGCAGGCACTAAGGGAAACGAAGTTGATGTTGAACGGACAATATCATTCTTGCACGGCTGGTGATGGAAGTCAACTTGAAGCGTGAGGCTGGTCGGCCAAACTGAGGTGTTGGCGTGCCTCGGCTGTTTTGAGCCGCATGTCCTGTGCTTAATCTTAAGCACAGACCAGGCCACGTTACATGCCTATCCATCGGAGAATGTAGAATACAAAGCTTGCAAAACATGCTATCTTTCTAAGAAATTCATCAACGTAAATGGACAATGAAGCTGTTGATCTCGTCCTCGCTCCATCTGTCCCAACTTGCGGTCTCCTGACAATCGCCCGTGCTCCTCAACGCACGCCTAATAAGGCTTCCTCACCGTCACTACTGCGCAGCTCTCGTCATCCTTCTTGCGATGACTCCCATTGCATTTTGCTAGCTTACTTGCTGCCAATATCGCCCAGTTGCTTAGCCTTAATCTTCACCCCGGCCCGATCCAGGCTGTCAATGTATTCCTGACCGAGTGCACTCGGAGTCAAAAATCCAAACCCATGCGTCTTGACAACCTTGTCCTGATTCTGCAGTAGGGTCAGGGCACCGATAACCATCAATCTCGCAGTCAGCTCGTACATGCCACCTTCGAATACAAAGTTGACAAACGCTTTCCGTGGAACCCTAGAGAGTTGTTCTGCCACGGCAACAGCTCGGAGTTCAAATCTGTTCTCTTTGGTCGACTCAGCAGTTGGGCCCTCACCTGGCTTGTATTTCATAAACCCCTTGATGATAGCCCGAGTTGGTGGGAATGCGAGCAAAACAGTAAGGAGCATGAGCGCCAAGGATATGAGAAGACCGGTCGCCTCGGAATTCACGGCCATGTACTCAGCGTAGTTGAAATTGAAGCCATAGTAGTACGGGTACTTTCCAGCACTACGGTGCACGATTGCCTGGTTTGGTCCTGCTGTAATGCTTGTCGTGAGGGTGCCTAGGAGAGGATACTTCCAGACACCAGTAACTCGTTGCCCAACCGTCTTGCGGTATGTGGTTGGAGCAGGGTTCTTCGTGTGTCTGTGATCTCGCTGCGCTACGGGAGACAGGCAGAATGGGTTGGCCGACTCTTTGAGCTCTTTCGCACTGTAATGGTCAAATAGTCCCAGACCGGTGGCGAGAGTGCCGCCTGAGGCACCAGAGCTCTTCAACTCGTACACGGCTGAGACCATGTCCATGACACCACAATCCCAGACTTCTCGAATGAGCTTGACGGCGCTGAATGCTACGAGATCGCTTGGTGCCGATTCGATGCCAATTTCAGGAATGAGAACTGCCTTGTTGCGCCTGGCCGTGTCCTCAAATTTCTGGATAATTTCACGCACCCATGGTGTTTCGCCCGTCACATCGAAGTAGTGAGTTCCTGATTCGGCGCATGCTTGGACTACAGGTGTGCTGTACTTGTGATACGGTCCGATGGTGTTCAAGATGATTTTTGTTGTCTTGGCTATTTTCGTGACTTCAGGCAAGGTGAGTTCTGGGATGACTATCGTTGACGGCGCTATGCCACCCGATGCTTTGAGTTTCGCTGCTAGATCACCGAGTTTCGATTGTGATCGGCCTGCTATAGCCCATCTTGGAGCATCTGACACTCCAGATGTGATACTTTGGAGGTACTGGGCAGTGAGTTTGCCTGTGTAACCGGTTGCTCCCAGCAGGATGATATCGTACTGCCTGGAAGAAGCCATGCTGATGATCTTGGTCAGGATAATGCGCCGGATCGATGTACTAGCCGGATATAAAACGATGTGAAGAGGTCTTACGCACAATTCCAGAGGCTTAAAGGGGGTATTGAATATTCAAGAACCGACTTGCCAGCGTGGAGTGTTGGATAAGCCTGGCCGTTCTTATTTTGGAAGTCTTCGACTCCAATTAGCCAATGAGGACGTTCCAGTCAGCGACAGATCCCCATCAGGTGTCCGGCACCAGTCAGAAGGCTGACTGCGCTACGCTTGGAGAGCTCACGCAAGCCGAGAATAGTGGCTGGCCCCCAGGACTTTGGGCTCTTTGCCCATCAGACAGGCGTATATTATGAGGCATGCTTAATTTGCTTGCGCCTTGAACTGTGTCATTGACGGAGCGACGTTGATGCCATGTGCTACTCTAACTCAAAATGGTAGTTGCTTAGAACTCTTGCAAACACTTTAACGTGAGGCTCTCTGTATCGAGTCGCGTAGGAGATCACTTGCGTTTGTTCTGCCGCACATCCTTCCACAGGAAACGCCGCCGTAACGAGATTTAATGAACTATTAGCCTCTGGAAAACTGCGCAGAGCTTGAGGATTTCGGCGGCAGCACACTGGCGGCAAGCCTCGAAATCTCCGACATATTGGCAGTGCAATAAAGATGAGGCACCATAGCACTCAAGATCACTTCGTGACCCAGATTCGCGAGTCCGTTGTCTAGTATCTTTACAACCTGGACAATCACCGCGCAGTTCGGCATCTGGACCTGGTGCTGTCCTGGGGTACTGTTTAGAGCGTATTTTGTAGATGCATTGCGCGCAGCATTGGCAAACAGATACACATGTTGACTTGCTCATATTGGAGTCCTGACAATTCTACAATGTTAGATGCTTTCCGAAGGCCGAGGAGGTGCGCCAGGTGTCTGAAGCGCAAGCGCAGGCACGGCGTGATAAGAAAAAGTTGAGTGCCTAAGGCATCAGAAGTATCTGCCAAGCAAAATGCACAGTGCGCTACAACGACCGCCAACTTGAACTTTGCAATCTACCACCACAACCACAACCACAATCCTCACAACTTCGTCCATACAGCCAGAATGACGAAGCGAACAAAGAGTGCGTCCTTTGCTATTCGTGCATGATCCGAAAACATTGCTGACAGGTTTGCAGAGGTCGGTGTGACCGGTAAATATGGCACGAGGTATGCGACGACAATGGTCCCCATCTCAACTATTCGACCGCAACACCGCGATCCCACTCTTCGATCTTTGTAGAGCGCCATGCTAAGACTGGATGTATAGATACGGTGCATCTCTCCGAAAGCAGGTGAAGAAGATGGAAATCACACAGCACGCCCGATACATCTGCACATTCTGCGGCAAGAACTCAGTCAAGCGGAAGTCAGTCGGTATCTGGGACTGCAAGAGATGTGGCAAGACCGTTGCTGGTGGCGCATGGACCGTCTCGTAAGTCGAAGTTGGAATCTCAAGAGCAGGGAAAACATCCTCAGCCGGGCCACACACTGACATGTTCGATCGTCCAGGACCCCAGCTGCTGCTGCCACACGATCGACGATCCGACGTCTAAGAGAAATCGCCGAGGTGTAGACGAAGTTGTTGTGATGGAGATGGGAGTTGTGTTTTCTACGTGATGATCTACCACGAATTCATCGCAGCCGACGAAACATCGTATTTCGTCCTAATGCTCACGTCTCATCAGGACGGAGTATGCTGTACGACCGGGTTGCGAGCATAGATACCTCAATGCATTGACGAATCAAGACAAGAAGGCAATCGAGTTGCTTTCGAACCCGAAGATGTTCCAGTACTTATTACCTCTCTTTCCTCGTCTCATATCTGGAGTACCTCGCAAATACTGAAAGCCGGTCACATCAACCGACGCATCATTACAAAACGTGTGTGGTCCAAAAGACTAGACGCGCATGGAATGAGGTCGATGAGAGAGTGTCGATGAGGCTACGTGTAATTCTTTCGAACTCGACGAAATCTGGTTCGAGATGACCCCAAGCGACATTTTAGCGGCACCTGTTTCTTGTGCACACCGCTAGTTCCCGAACCACTGCACACTTTGAGCCAGGTTCGCACATGACAGAATCAATAAATCTGCTAAGTGAAAGTCATTCAGACGCACGCTACCAGAATCGAGGTCATATATCTGCTGACAGTATCGACAGGCACAGTTCGGTCGGCCAACATCATCTGAGGACCTTCACTACTAATTGCCAGAGAAAGCACGAGGTCACAATCAGGCCGATTGGACAAAGACTGAAGGCCGTCGTGACCTGTTCATCTCCAAGCTCTTGCCTAATACTATAGCCAAAACAGCCTAGTGGGGCTTGGCTGGCCCGAAACCCTTGACGCGAGTCTGGAGTTCCTCTTCCATCATACTCTCACGACTCTCCCGCCGCCGAACAAGTCGTTAACGACGGCGATAATCAACCACGCCTCCCGCCACCACTTCTGCTCGCTTTTGTATGCAACTTGCAGTGTAAAGTCCTCGTATGTCAGACACCTGCATTGTCTGCTTAGGAGACTTGAGCACCGGTATTGATGGAGTTGCAGAGCAATCCACGACCCTTGCCAAGTCTCCAGCGGCAGCCGCTGAGGACGCTGAGAGCGCAGCCTCCAGCCCAGCTCGAGTCCCTCCCACCACCAACGACAATGTTGAAAATACAACAACGAGTGCTCCTGAGCTGATCGCTCATCTACTACCTTGTGGTCACAACCTGCACAATGAATGCCTCAAGCCATGGGTCGAACGTGCAAACAGTTGCCCGATATGTCGTGCAAGTTTCCACCTGGTCGAGCTAGTCAACCATGTTGGTGGTAAGTCGATGAAATTCCACATGCAAGAAGGAACCACTAACTCCGGTGAACAGGCGACGTCCTTTCATCCTACACCGTGCAAGATAAGGCGCAGGTGGCTGAGATCGACCCTTCAATGTTCCTCGAGGTCCCGGATGAAGACGAAGAAGTCTGCCAAGTGTGTGGTGAAGCTGACAACGAAGACATCCTGATGTACTGTGACGGGTGCGGCAAGCTATGGCACACCTACTGCGTCGACATCGACGAGGTGCCCTACACATCATGGTTCTGCGACAGCTGCGCCTCGGAGCGAGTGACAGATCCCCAGCAGAGAACTTCGAGGAGAGGTCGTGGTCCAGTCGGCAGAAGAAGAACAAGAGGTATGGAGAGAAGAAGGAGGGTGAACAACGCTACAAATGATGACGGCTGGAACCAAGTCTGGCAGTCCGTGTGGTCGAGCCTTAGTCTGGATCTCGACTTCCCCTTCGAAGAAGACGAAAGCCCAGCGAGTCTCATGAGACGACATCGTCAAGCTGTCGAGGCCAACCGCAGAGAGCACGAAGCGTGGGAAAGACGTATGCGCGTTGCTGAGCTAGCAGGAGCCGGAAACCGCTTCCGGCAGATCGAGTCTACCCTCCTCGATGACACGGCCGCAAGTCGGCGTCACGCTGGACCAACAGCACCTCCTCAAGAGTCGGCTGAAGAAGTCGCTGCCTGGGACGCCTTTGCAGAAGCTCGTGGTGAAGCTGTACAGTCAGAGTCCAGCTCCACCCGCAGACGAAAGCGCAAGTCTAGGACCTCATCGCCCGTCACAGCACGGGAAGTGTCCAGCTCGCCAGCTCGAGAGGTGAAGAGACGGAGGACTAGTACTCCTGCCCCACAGCTACCACGCCGAACACCGGCCGCAGTGCGCTCATCGCCATCCCGTCGCATCCCACCACAGCCCCGACCAAGGAACGTGCTAGATTCTGCCGCACCGAGCTTCCTCCAGTCCTTGCTCCAAGAGGTGGAGGATTCTGCTGGACCAGCAGCGCCGACATCACATAGACCCTCACCACGCTACCCTGCAAGTCCACCTGCTGAACAGCAATCGCCCCGGCCTTCGTCACCTGCCACATCTAAGCCTTCATCGCCACGAGCTCTATCCGCCACACCACCACCAACAAACGGCTTTAGGCCAAGCTCACCCCCCGGTCTTTCATCCAGTATCCAGCCTGTCTTTCCTCCGGCCGGCTTCTCGCCACAACGATCACGATCTCCTGAACCTAAGGCTAAGAGTCCCGAGCCACCACCCCTACGAGAAAATGGTGTTCGAGCCCAGCACGTTCCCAATATTGCTAGGCCAAAACCTCGTCGACCACGAGTACCTATTGCACATGCAACATCTCCATCCACAAGGGCACGTTCCAACGAAACCTCGCCAACTCGAGAGACGATCACCGCCAATAAAGCTGATGTGCAAAAGCTCGTCTCCGCCGCGCTTAAGCCGCACTATCACGAACAGAAGATCTCAAAGGACGAATATACAACCATCAATCGCGATGTGTCACGAATGCTGTACGAGAAAATAGGAGACTTTGAAGCACTCGACTTGGAGGGCAAAGCCAAGTGGGAGAAGGTTGCCGGCGATGAAGTGAACAAAGCAGTCACCGCTCTAAGGCCGTGACCCAATTGTGCATACGGGGTCGAAACCTGTACAATGACATGAATAATGAATACAGCGTAGGCGCTTGGGAATAAGGCACATGTGTACTGTATTCTGTAGGCAGAGTGTCTGATCTCATTTGGACGATTGGCATGGATGATGGTAATGGACTTCTCGAATGATACCCAGAGCTCAACTCAACGACAGGATGGCTGGCGTTTTGGATGTACACTTCGAGCTGAATAGTCTTCAAGGCAATTACAGACCTTGACCGTGACGTTTGTCACTGATCGATCTTCAAGGTTCCCCAGTTAGTTTTAAACAGGCGTGCCTAGCAGTGAATATAGGCGCGGTCAGGGGCTCAAATCTCCAGGCTTGGTGGACGCTAAGTCAATAAAGAACCAGAGTATCTTTCTTCTCATAGCCAGATCATCAATGTGAGAAATATTATTATCTAGTACCTCTTGCTACCATCAAGAACATGTCGAAGCTATCTGCTTTTCGCTTGAGAAAGCAGCTGCCATCCAATTCCGTTGAAACACGCTTGCGCTTCTAAGTTGTGCTTTTCCGCCATGAGCGACTTCCGTGTGCGCTATCCGAGTCCTGCTTCCGCGTGAGGGCGATGGACCCCGAAATATGATGAAATCCAGTCGACGACTCTGCCAAGTGCTTGCTGAAGCAAATCGACGCTGAGCTTATGTGCATGGTCGTTCTATCTATCGTTGACACTGTCTAACCCATCAGGAAGACCAAAAGAACAGTAGCAGCGATAGCGGAGTCTTCGGCCGTATCAAAGCTTTGCTTCGTTCCTGAGCAGCATCCCTGACATCGTATCACTACTGCGAACTCGGCTGTCAAGATGCCTTTTGCAAAGATAGAGGGCAAAGAGCTCCACTACACAGACTCTGTCTCATCCTCCGGCTCAAGCAGTTCTCTGGCAATCGTCTTCGTCCATGGCCTTGGCTCAACACAAAACTATTACGGCCCAATCCTGCCATACCTCACAAACTATCGCTGCATCACTTTTGACAACTACGGAGCTGGACGCTCGAAGTACGACAGCCAGACGCACCCCGATACATCCATTGAGCAAATTGCCGATGACGTGATTGGGCTTATGGACTACTTGAAGGTCCATAAGGCGGTGATTGTGGGCTATTCGATGGGCGGTATGGTGCCCACCACAATTGCTGCTAGTCAGAAAGGGGCAGACAGGATCATTAGTGGTATCTGTATCGGGCCTGTGCATCCTAGCTCTCAAGTTGCTGAAGTCTTCAAGCAGAGAGTGAAGACCGTTAGGGAAGGCAAGTCTACCTATTTGTCTGATGTTTTCTTTTAGATCTCGAAGCCTGATTTGGCTGCGCTCGCGTATCTTGCTAACATAGTCTGATCACTAGGCGGCATCGAGACAATGGCTAACACCATCCCCAATGCTGCAACAGGTCCTTCAACGAACCAGCTCCAGAGGTCCTTCATCAGAGAAATGATCATGTCTCAAGACCCAGAAGGATATTGCGCCAATTGCAGGGCCATTGAAACTGCCAAGCCTCCACAATACGATGCCGTGTCGTGCCCAATCTACATCATTGCAGGCGAGGTCGACAAGAGCGCGCCTGTAAGTGGATGTCAATTCATCCATGATAGCCTCACTGGCGCGAGCGACAAAAAGATTGATGTTCTCGATGGTTTGGGACATTGGTATTGTGTTGAAGATCCAGTGAAGCTCGGGAAGATGGTTGCTGAGTGGTGCTCGAAATTTACTTAACGAGAAAGCAGCGGCACCGTCACTAACCAAGGGCGACGTTACCATGTAGGAGAAATATACTTACAATAAGTACAACGGCGACAGCTCTTCGAGGATTCGAGAGGTCATGCTCCGTCTTCTCGATCATATCTTCCAGCTGAGCATCCAAAAGCAAGCACACCTTCTTATCTGATCCATCTTCTTGCCTTCATTCCTCTCACCCCATGCCTTACCATAACCGTCACTGACTTCCAATTCCCTGCCCTCCGTTTCTACCAAATAGGCAGTATCTCCCATGCCTCCAACATGTCTCGGCTAGCTCGACCATTGTCTCTGAGCACCTTTGCCCAAACGAGAAATTTTCCTCGTCGACGAGATGAAACGCAGGGTCAATTCCCAGCACACAAATGCAAACGGACGCCCCAAGAATTGAATAAAGAGTAGGGTACAGACATGAAGTCGCGACTGCCATCATGCAGTCAGTCAGTCACTCAAAGACGCGCCCACTGCTGCAAGACCGCACCGCATAGGGACTACATACCTACCTAGATATACTGTATACATACTCAAGCGAACCTGTCAATGGTGAAGGTAAGCGGCACAACAACTCAACTCAACTCGCACCGGTCGATCGACCAAACCCACAAGACTGACGTTAAAAGATCGAACATGTCAAGCTCGAAGCCATCGAACACTTCAAGGCCAAACCCCGGTCCAGCTTCAACTTCAACCTCCACCTCCACCACGAGCACAAACACAAACACAAGGACCACGAACACGAACACGAATACGCCCCTCACCTCCAGCCCAGGCAGAAGCACCCGCACCACGACCACCAACACGAGCTACGCATCAACCTCCCTAATCCTCTCAAAAGTCCTATCCCCCAGCACCGCCCCCCCCACCCGCCCAATCCCAAAATATCCCACCGAACCCTGGTCAGCCTGGAAAACATACAGAGGCGAACCCGACACCCCAGACGACGCATTCATCGCGTACAAGAAAATGGCTATTGGGGAAACGCCATCGATGGCGGAAGGGCAGAAACTAATAAAGAGCAGCAGTGACCCGACGGGCTTGGGCTTTAAGACTGCGGTTGCGGTCGAGAGGGCCCGGCGGAAAGAAAGGGAGGAGAAGAGGGTGTGAGGGTGTGAGGTGGGGTGGCGGGGGTATGGAATGAGGTGTTGGAATTATTGTTGAGGTGGCGATGGCGTCTGGCGTTCTGCTGCCAGTGGGCTGGCCATATGGGCATTGAGATGCATAAAACATGGGCAAAATTGTTGGATTAGCGGTGGCGTCTGAGGGCCTGGATTTGTTTTCTGACATTTATGACAAAAGTGGTTCAACGACGAATGTGCATTTGGACACGTGAAGCTATACTTTTGTGGAATCCATCGATTGCACTACTGTACGGTGTACTCCCAAATCCTTCCGTACTCTACATCTTTGTTTGACTCCTTTCCACGCAGACCGTTCACCCCTCTGCTATTATTTGTTGTATACTCTCAGTCTCATGATGTCATCCTTCTGATATCACTCGTACAATATACTTCCCTCAGTCTCATCCACCTGATGTCACTGGTACAAGATAGTCCTCCGCTTCCTTGCAGCATTTACCGGAATACTGGGGCTCTCCTAGATTGCCTACAATCTAATTGTTGCTCGAGGGTCCGACATCTCTTCCCTACCTCAGCACACCAAGCGAAAGCCACCTAGAGCAGAGTTGTCGTGAGTAATGATATTCGAGTAGACGTGTCTGCCATCAAGTATGACCCTATCAGGTCCTGGTCGTTGCCAGCCACCGTAAGTGTCACCTGGTGGCAGCAGTGGAAATGTGTAGTATGGCGGCTGCCCTCTCAATGGAAGGGCACCGCGGTTCTCGAATTCGTGAGGATACTCGCCGTCGCCTACGCATGTCTCACTTTGTAGGTGAACCCCGGCCACACGAAACGTGTGAAGATCATGCCTGGTGAAGTTTGGAGGAGCAGTTTCGACGTGAATCTGACTATATTTGCACGAGATGAGAGATCCCAGCTGGTACCCATCGTCTGTGCTGGCGGTGTCAGAACTGGTGTACTCCGAGCTTCCCGTTTCATCAACGTGGGCATCGTAGTATTTCAGTCTTTTTGGGTACTGTGCTCCGCCACAATACTGCTTGTCATTGTCATAGTCGTGGTAGGATCTCTTCCTGCTTATGGTGTCTGGTTGAGGGCCATGGATTGATTTCATGAGCGAACTCGCGGCAGCAGATGGAGTATTGAACGGGTTTCGGACGGTTGATGGCTCGTGCCAATGCGAGGTAGTACAATGAGCAGCGGTGCAGCATGTCTTCTGAACGTTTGTCGCTGTGTGCGCGCTAACGTTTACTTTGACCAGTTGAGTAGAGACATTCGCTCGTTGGTGTGCTCCAGAAGGCGCAGTCTGAGATATGCTCTGCTGGCGAATTATCGAAGTGCTTGTAGTTGAGGCAACGATGTGAGCCTGTCTCTGTTGTTGCTCTTGCGGCTTGACCTCTGTGCTCGTGTAAGCAACTTGTGTAGCGTGGTCGGGATGATATTGAGGTGTAACTATGGGTGTCCGCTCCCAGGTTGCTCTAGGACCGCTGATTGAGAACGCTGTTGTAGTTGGTGTCGCCTTAGTCACAAATGGTGACGACGCAGACGTAGTATTATGCCTGACCTGCACGGAGCTGCCATGGATCTCCTCTTGGTGTTGAGCTACGTACTGTGTGAACGCTTGAGCGTGGCTGGCTAGTTGTCCTGTCAGTTGCTCAGGTTGCCCAGCTGTCGGTGCCTTTCGAAAGGGTTTAGTCAAGACGTCGACCAGCCTGCATCCGAAAGAATGGATCCGAAGGATCTCTTTCTCAATGAGATCAATACGAAGATAATCGATAAATCTGATTGATCCTGTCCCATATCAAAGACGGTTGGTCTTGGGTGGCAGTCTGTGGAAGTAGCTTTTGCGAATGCCACCGGACAGCACTTTATTCTGGCTCTTTGTGCCATCGCTGACGCGGTTCTCAGTCCTACCTAACATGACTATAATGGTCAGCAGAGAGTGGAATGGTGCACCTACCTGGTGAACAACATGAGTGCCGGCGACGGCTCAGGCGTATAGTAAAAGCAGCACAGGAACCAAGTGGAGGAGGGGAAGGTCGTGAAGGTGAAGGGTCCTCGTACCTCAAGATGGAAGACACGCGCCGCATGCGCGCCAAACAATGCTCGGATAATAAGGGCAGGTGCAACCCCAGTATTCGATTGGTCCTGCCACGACTGATGCTGGAACGCAGCATTATATCGGAACAGTGATCGACCGAAGGGCTTCGGGAAGTGTCTTGAACAAGCCACTGAAGCACGCCGTCGCAAAAGACCAATGACCGATCACGCTCCATGACTTTGCAAATGAAGGGACTTGCAGCTGAACAGGACTGTGTGCTTTTAAAACTCTCTCGCTTTTCTCACAGGCGTTGTCCATCGATGGCAGCTTCGCAAGTCATGCTTAGCATGGGTCATAGGTTGTCGAACATGCCTAACCATAAGTCCACCATGGCCTCATTCCTCTCATCCATTCTTTCAGAGTTACCTCTTTCACTGTTCGCTTATCCCCACATCTCTGCCGTGCTTCTACAGCCGTCAAACTCATATCCCAATCCTCTGCACCAGCGAGGATCTCCCTGATTGCCTCGTTTCTAGCTCCGACAAACTCGACTACCCTATCCCCACCCATCCTCTCCCTCAACCCAGCCAGCTGATTCTTCATTGCCTCCAATCTTCGAAACCGTCCAGCGGCCACCTCCTTGACCTTCGCATGATCTAGGTAGACCGGGATAGCGATTGCAATGACCATGTCAAACAAAGTTTCTCCAGCATGCGGGTGCGGTGGAAGGGCACGCTTGAAAAAGAGATTGTGCCAGATATCAATCAGTCCATCAAAGCCAGGGGTATTGAAGAAGAGACCAAATCGAGCACAATCGATGAGATGAGCGACAACGATAACACCCATGCGAGTGTTGGCATCGCTAGTGACTGGAAGTGCTGCCAGGAAGAAATGATTGCGGTGTTGCGCCTCTTCTGGATCGAACATAAGGTGAGGCCACAGGTGGCAGTCGCATCGTGGCCATGCTTCTTGGATCTTGCGCTCTGTTCGCGTCAGGAATCGACATTGCTTCTTGGATAACTCTTTCTTCTGAAGTGGTTTACGGTCGATAGGACATTGCACCGGTTCGCCGGGGTTCGAGAGGAGCCACTCTTGGAGGCAGGCGCGGTGGAAACTCCAGCGACAAGGGATGTGCGTGAGTGTTCGGTGGTAAGACTTGATCTTCTCATCACAAATAGGACATTTGAGCTCTTCTCGAAGTGGGGAGCCTAAGGTCTTGCGAAGGTCTGTGAAGAGAACATGAGGTCGGTTGTTGAGTTTTGTCTTCGGCTGAACGATCTCATCATCGTCAGGGTCATCATCAGGGTCGCGGTCCACGTTGTGAACGTGATCATGATGGTCGCCATCTTGCTCCTGTTCACTTTGATCATGGCTTTCCTCGGCAACGTGCTCAGGCTGGTCCACAGCATTGCCCGCAGTGACACCGTGCTCAACTTGATGGTTTTTAGGTAACTCATCTGTCGAACCCTGGGGGTACATTGAGATTGAGTCTTGTTCTATGACTGCCGCTTTATGTATCTTTTCGGGCTCGGCATTGTTTCGAACGTCCATGCTCCTAGAAGGGTGTAATGCCTGTCCATCATCTTCTTGAGATGCCATTGCCTCGCAGCGAACCTCCGCAGCAGGCGGTTGATCCATGATGCAGACAGATGACCAGGCCACGGATAGACACGAGGGAGCAAAAGCGAGAAGAGCACATTAGTTTATTAATTACTTACGACGTCTCTCGTTTGGATTTTCTGCCTGGTGAAGCCTTCAGCGACTGGAACACACTACACTTTTCCATGGTCAAATCACAAAAGCTCTTTCACTCAACTTTCCATGCTTGACTCTTTCACTCTTCCCTTTGCTTGGTCGTCTTGTAAAGCTTGCACTGCTGACGCGTCCGACAGCGGACAACGCGCAAGAGCGTACCTATGTACGCAGAGGGGATCTGTTTTGTGTTACGAATATATCGCAATTTGTTACGGGCGCCTTCGTCTTATTGGGCTGTAAGTCCTCTTAGTCAATCTCACTGCTTATGTGAATCGCAAACGCCAAATGGAGAGATATTAATTTAAGCAAGCCCAATCTGTGGCTGCTTCAGTTTGGTCACGTGTACTTTCACTATCCCTAAGCTGTCTAGCTCATGCCTTTGAAAGTCAAAAGTTCTGATTCTCTGCTCCACATCCCCTCTGGCTCCAAGCAAATCGTCTGCTTCTCGTGCTGTGGACCAAAACCAATCATTCAATACGTTGTTTGTCGAAAGTTGCCTTCAGATGACAGGTGACAGTCCCCCGCCATTTGTTTGAACTCGTATCTGAATCTTCGCCGGAGAAAGTATAGGTCTCCTCGCCGTTAAAGTAGTAACCCCAACCAGTTGTTGCGTTCTTGTCTCCATGTGACCCAGCATACTCCACAAAAGACACGCCGGGACGTTCCAGGATCTTGTTTGCCAGTTGATCTTGAGTTTCTCGAAGGACCTTCAGCTTTGTGTCTGCCATCTTCGGATGACCACCACCATTGGTATGGCTGCCGCGCCACGCGTGCGTGACGGAAACAGGAGACATGTCTGCTCAGCTGAACCTGCGAGATAGAGAACGGTGCTGTTGCCTGTGAATTCCAATGTTATTACCAGAAATACTGATACATACTATAGCTTGTACCAATAGCGTGATGTGCTCCAAGGTGACTAACTCCAAGGCTTTGAAGGACGGGCTCAAAACCGCTACTTATAGCACCATAGGAAACACGTTTAGCTCTCATGGTCGTTCAGCTCTGATGGTTGTTCAGCTTTGATGGGTGTTCAGCTCTGATGCTTGTTCAGCTCTGATGCTTGTTTGGCTCCCTCTAAACCCTGTATGAGTAGCTGTATCTAGTACTGTGCTTCTCTAGTGCTTAATATTGCATGCAAGAGCCTGGTCTAAGACACTCACACCGCACGCCTGCTGAGCAATCATCACAACAAAGGCGGCTACCCCCGCTCTGCGAATGCGGGCAACTTTGAACAATTGCAGGGATCGTGTCCAATAGCTTGTCAGTGAGACTTCATTCTGGTAGGTACTGTGCGCAGCGACAGCATTATTGGCAGGCTGAAGTGGCATCGCTCGATTATGCCGGCCTCTTGAGTAAATAGTCTCGTGCTGGATCTGAACGTTGGTGAGCATAAGCGACGGCCAATCACGGTCGAGAAGCTGAACAATCCAGCAACAAACAGAGCGCCTCTTCTCAGAGTCTGCACCCCGAATGGATTGAGATACGACGGATAGACAAAATGGGATGAAGGTATCCAGGCGCCGCCGGCGAAGGTTATCTGGACGTAATTGACAGACTCGAATCAGTGATTCTGGAAGTCGAGCGCATCGTGGATCATACACTACTGATCTTTGGACTTGCTGTTACTCGAGTGCTCTTAGCAAGTTAATAAACGACAACAGCGCGTAAAGAGAAGACGATTTAACGTAGAGCCGACGAAAGTTTATACAAAGCCACATCCAGATATAGCGTCTCCACAGTCGGCAAGCATGCGGCCGATGCAAGAGGTGAATTCGAACCTGCCACAGTACCATATGCTCTATCATGTAGCTCACATGCACCAACCACAGCGTATGTCTGCTAGAATGTCCTCCCCTCCTCCGCCAGGGCTTCCCATGACGCACAACCCAATTCCTGCGTAAACGGAGCAACCGATGCAGCAGCCCGAGATGGTTTGGGTCCATCAGTCACAGCGGGTCACAATGCCGATAGGATATGCCAATGTCCACGTAGCCCAGCGCCAGGGCCAGTACCAATCTGCGACGCCAATACCTTCTCTAGCAGTGTCCTGGGCCCCTGTTGACTGCTCAATTTGCGGCCAACGCCGACTCACGTCAATCAGCTATCAAGCTGGCAACACCACGCAGCAAATTCTCCTGCCGATCTGTCGGACGAGATAGGGCTTCAGTGGAATGTCGGAAATCTCTCTCCGGCACGAACGTATATGCTAACTCTTCGCAGTGCCTGGGTGGGTATTACCTTCTGTTGCACACTTTGTCTTTGCTTTATTCCACACATGGTGAACAGCTTGAAGGATGTCCAGCATCGCTGCGGAAATCGTCGTGTACATCTAGCAACGTGGCATAAAAGTGGGCAGGTTGAAGTGATCACCCATGCCTGATTCAACGTGAAAACAAGGCGTATCGGAGCATCTTGACTGTTGGCTATGGACTTGCTCAGAACGCTCATAGAGCAGCCGCGGTTTGAGTTAAATGAGAGACAACAGAACCTAATCTTGTACACCTCGCTCCTGGCCTCTTCGTTAGTCTTGGTGCTTGTGACACGAGTAAACCCGGCAAAGAAACGTTCGGGCACGGTGTCAACGGAGTCAACGGTCGGGCTTTTGACATTAAGCCGAGGCGGGTTATAATATAGCGGAGTACTGCTAGTGTGATAAATGATCTCGCCGATATCGTCGTTAATCGTATACCTTTTATCGTCGTTATTAGTTCTCTTAGGCCCCTTTAGGCGGCTCACCCGTGAGGATTTGGGTCATCATGCTCTACGAGTACTGTGAGAATTCCAGGCACTGCTTCGAGGGTCTCTCCAGTCCACCCAACAACGACCTTTTAATGACGTAACCACATCTACCCTTCCTAAATCCGAGATCCATGTGAGCAATGATGATGTTACAGGCAAATACATTCCAACAATGTAAATATCAAAGGTAGGTCCTAGTCCACAGCCAATAGTCCCCCCTCACAAACTTGCACTTCAAATCACACATCCCATCCCACCCCACCACAATGGCACGCATCTTCATAACCGGCTCCTCCGACGGCCTCGGCTCCCGCGCCGCCAACGCCCTCGTGCAGCGGGGCCACAAAGTAACCGTGCACGGCCGCAACACGCAACGCGCCTCGGACGCCCAAAAAGCCTGTCCAGGCGCCGAAGGCGCCCTGACCGCCGACCTCTCCAGCACAGAAGCAACCAAGACGCTGGCCAAAGAGCTCAACGCCAAAGGCCCCTGGGACGCGATCATCCACAACGCGGGCGTGATGGGCGTCCCAAGCAGCAGCAAGGGCCCCGAGGGCCTCCCCACGCTCTTCGCGACGAACACGCTGGCGCCGTACATGTTGACTTGCTTGGTGAAGCCGCCGAAGCGGCTGGTGTTTTTGTCGAGCCAGTTGCATCAGGGCGGGGATTCGAGTTTGAGGGAGATCCAGAGGTGTGGGTATGGCGATAGTAAGCTGCATAATACGATGATGGCGTTTGCGTTCGCGAGTAAGTTGGAGGGTGTTGAGGTGTCGTCGCTGGATCCGGGGTGGGTGCAGACGAAGATGGGTGGGGCAGGCGCTAGTGATGATATTAATGCCGCGGTTGATACGTATGTGATGCTCGCTGAGGGGGGAGTGGAGAGTGGGAAGCACTGGTATCATTGTAAGGAGAGGAGTTATCAGAAGCATGCGGCGAGTGAGGAGAAGCAGGAGAAGTTGCTTTCGGAGCTGGAGGGGATTTCTGGAGTTAGCGTGCCGAAGGCATGACTTGCAAAGATCTGAGAGCTGTCACCGTTGTTGGCAGGTCTTCTGGGCAATGTAGCTTGTGAAAAGCAAGATGATATGTACTATTGCAATCATTATTGTGTCCAATGTTTCGGTTCATGATTCATCAATCATGATGGTCGTTTGGATCTCCGTCCAAGATTAAAGTGTACAATATACAAGACCTCCCGTACGCCTTCCTCCCAACATGTTCGTGTCGAAGATCGAAACCCGGTTTCCAAGCGTAGTGCAGATCAACGACTACGATATGTCCAAGATATACCATCAGCGTTGCGGAAGTGCCAGGATTGTGGTCGCTGAGGGTGGCCGCGTTGTTGACTTTGCGTTGGTTGAGGCTGGTCGGTTCGTCCGACAGTGGCAGCACGCCGAACACCTCCATCTGCTGCAGCAGGGTCAGACGCAGTAGCACGCCGCCCTTGTCGTTCGCTTTGGGTCCGGTGGATGGATGCCGCAGGTCCAATTATACTCGACAGCCGCCGTTGCCACACGGCTTCTGCATGTCCACTGGCAGTGGGCCCACCACGTAGCAAGTCCTCGCAATCAGTCCTCCCGCACCATTCGCAAATTCTGTTCACCTCGTCTGCTCCGCCCTCGCCCTCTCCCACACCACTTCTGCCCTCCCCAATACTCACCATCTTCGCACGAGGTTCTGCCCCCGATCGTATTCAAATCTCCCTGTGTCCTCTTCCGTCCATATCCAAGTCACTCCCTCTGCTAAACCGTCCACCTACCCCACCAGACGGCGCACCACCCTGCGCACCAGTCACGCTCCCTCCCCCAAGTTCGCGCACAGGCTCATCGACCCAGCAGAAACTTGTCAGGTCCATCACCCACTTCTGATATTGGTCTTCAAGGAACTCAATCGTCAATGGCTTTGGCCACGACGAGAATGTGGAAGTGCTTGTTGGATCGCGGAGCATCTGCTCAAAAGGCTTGAAGAGGACGCGATGGTGCGAGATGTCGCGCCATTCGTCGTCCATGTCAATGTGGAGTTGGGCGCCTGTGGCAAGTTCGAAGCTGCAATGCTGTGTCAGTCTTGATAACGGCCAAGGGAGTGTGGCGCAAAGATAAGTGCGCCGCAAGGGTGGTGCTGCGCACGACCCGCGTGTGCACGTCCACTCTTGCGTGGCACGTGAATAACGGGAAAGGGCCGAAGCTAGACTTACCCTATATAAACACCATTTGCACTTCCCAAACTAATGATACTCGCACCAGGACTAGTCTTCACCAGATGATAGATTTCACAATACGGCATCAGATCTGTATGTGTCGGGTACTGTGGGAAATGTGGAAATTTCAACTAAGCCGTCTGGTCAGCAAGCGCCCTTTCAATACCCGCTGCTGCTCGGCCGAGCATTGCTTGTTGAAGCGATGAGCGACTTACAAAATGTAAATCCCTCTTCGCATTATCAGCATACTTGTCCTCCCAAAAATACCTCAGAACGACCTGATCGGTTCTCGAGAGTCCACTCATTGTGCTTGTGGGCATTTGATGTGGTTGTTGATGCGAAACCGGTCTGTTCATAAAATCGAAGCTCGAATTGCTCGCGGCAGAAATTGGCCTTGAGTCTGGCCTTGAGTCGTGCCCGCCGTGGTATGAAGACGGACCGCCCGGCGCTGTGTTTGTCGCGTTGCCTCCCAGACCGCCGTTAGGTGCTGAGTGACCGGTCAGAGGTGGAGAATATGCTCCAGGGCCTGAAGTCTGTGTGTTGGAGCCGAATTGTTGTGGTGCTGAGGTCGATGTTGGGCTTTCTTTGGAATTGCGGAAAGAATTGCTACGGGAGAACCGTCTCATTGCGTTTGTAAATGCAGGTGACATGTTGAAGAAGAAGGGAAGGATGTCAGTTCGAGGCCAAGTTGGGCTGAAGTGACTTCAAAAAAAAGCACGAGGCAGGTTGGGTGATTCGCTCGACGAGAAGCTAGACCGAGCCAGTAAGGATGCGCCGCGAACTTGAATCAGCCACGAGAAGCTAAAGAATAAATGAACTGGCTTCACAAATAACACTCGAAGTAGTGTACCTTGTACTCGCTGCCGCCTTTTCTTGCTTCAAAGAGAGGCCAGAAATTGTGATGGTTGGGCAGCGGATCTGCTCGATTGGAGCACATCATTGGACTCCGAGCCAACGGACAGTGAAAAGCGTGGCAGAAGTGTCCGTCGAGGTGGGGCGATGGTCTCGGAAGTGCGGAGGCAGCCCGGGAAGCCAAAAAGGAACCCGACGCATCTGTGGCTGGGATATCCACCACAAGTAACGCTAGTCCCAGTACGGCATCCCACGATTCTAGCTCGAACAGGTTCTTGGTGTTAGTGTTGTGGTTGATGAAATGAGATCTCCAGCCTCGCGAGTAATTATGGAAGTATCGTACCTGTCTAAGAAGTGATGACGGCTGAGCAAGAATTACGTGCCAGCATCCTGATTCTTCACATGTTGGCACTCCTCGTACACAGAACACAGATGTGGCTCAATTTCAGGTGCTCCGTTACCACCTCTTGGTACTGAATAAGACACGTGAGAACGTGCCTTGTTGCTAGGGATATTGTCCGTCTGCAATGATCCTTTACACAATCCCGTTCTGCTAAAGCTCCTCTGTCATGCATTTGGTTGCAACCAACTGTGCCACTGCTGCTAAGCATCTGTGGCATCGTGAGAGGTGCCTTTTCCAAGAATCTGGTACTCCCAACACGCACAAGAGGCCCTCCTGGCCGGGGCCGGAAGAAAAGCAATAGCAAGCCAGGTGATTCTATCGATCGTGATCTACAGCTTGTAGGTTGACAAAGGCTGCTGGTCCGCCATCGTGACTCAAGACTTCTATGAGAGCTTCGGTCTGGCGCCATACTGTTTCGAGGGCAGCGGTTGGCGATCTACCGAGCGACGCTGTCACTCTATTAGCAAAGGACTTCTTTGAAAGCAGGGTGACTTACCCAAAATAGCTGAATTGAGGTCTTCAGCTACCTTTGTCCTCCCACTCGCATCCAGTAGGTGACCATTTTGACTCGGTGATGGATCAAAATAGGGCATCAAGCTGAAAATGTCATGTAGGTACTTATCATGCTCTTGACTGCTGCCGCCAAATTCCTGCTTCAGCGTTTGACCGTATTCGAGAGCTTGCTGTGTCAGCTGAGTGTACTCGTCCATTTCTGCCGATTCTGCTGCTGCCTTTCTATTCCCATTCATGGATGACTGATGCTCGTCGTCTAGCTCCATAGGTTGGTCAAACACATCATCGACAGCTGATGAATGGCCTACGCCATTGCTTGACTGCTTGGTCTTTCTTAATGAATCTGTCAACTTGTCGATTTCTGCTGCTTTCAGAACGAGTTCGATGAACTTTCGGCATCTCAAATGGAACAAGATATGGTGATTGGATTGCGCCTGCAGTACTCCCGGGAAGTGCTCATCCATGTACGCCAAAGCAGTGTCAATATCGCCCTGCAGTATCGCGTGTCGAATTTGCTGCCTTGGCCTTGCATCGGGGGTGTCGGTGTTCTGTAATTCTGGTAGGGGTGATCCTTCGCCATGTAACGCTGTCCTCTCCTCTTGAACCTGTTGGGAAAGTGCTCTTGAGGTCTCGACGTATCCGCCGTGCGACAGAAATTGTGCAACTAGCTCCTGCATAAAAGAAGTCTCGTTTGGCTGATCCCGGTGCAGCCTGTCCGTCCTGGTCTTCGAAATCTGCAGTGCGACTTTCTCCTCCTCTTCTGCCAATCGATTCTTGACATCGTAGACGAAGGGGCTTTGGCCAAGATTCACGCTTATCAGGATACCGTTGTGCTTCTTCATTCCTATGCATGGGAAAATGGGTGTCGATGGGAAGCTGATGTCTTTGAAAGCGACACCGAGGTCGTGACCATTCTTGGTGAAGAACGCAGAGCCCTTGTTGAAATCGATACCACAGCCAATGATGTCCCTCTCTCCAAAACCTGATCTATAGGTATGTCCGTTGGGTTGACCATCGTATATTTTACCGTCGTCACCATGGTACGCCCATGACTGCGGCTCCCATCCAGGCAGTCTTTCAAGGGAAAACGAAGAGCTCGAGAAGCCAACAGCCACTGCACAGTCCTTGCTCTTATTTCGAATGATAACCTCGTAGTAGTAGATGCCGCATTGTGGGCTTACCGGGTTATCAGTGCGGATGGAAGCCGCTTCCAGGTCCTTGCCATTTACGCCACTGTACCTCATGTCGTAGTGGTCATTTAATAGGTCAAGTCCTTGATGCTTGTCGGTAGTGCTCAGCTTGAATGGCAGAGGTATAACATCATCGTCTATCGGCGGAATGCTTTCTATCACGTCGTAGGTCATGCCTCTGTGTGACTGTGGTGTCCGCGCACGGCTTGAGCTGTTCCGTGTCGAGCCGCGCAAGCTGGCAGCGCCTGCGTCTTGGTCCCGAAGCGCACGAGCTTTCGCTTCGTAGGCTGCCTCAAGCTTTCTAGCATAGCGAGAATGTTCGAGGTAGGATGGCATGAAGAAAGGCGGTATGGCTGGTCTGTGCGAAGTGGTAGACAGGCCTCTTCGATGTGCAGACATGTCGTGCTCCCGGGCGTACATCTTCGGGTCGGCCTGATACTGAGGTGGGTAGGAGTTGTTGGGTACTAAATCAGAGTTGTGTGCAAGTGCACCAGACCTGGTTGGATTGTTCGAAGCGTTTGCCTGCCCTCCAGTGACCACTGAAGCGTACGACAATCGCCGAGGTATGTTTGCAGAGCCAGCATAAGAGCTTCTCCGGACTGTGCTACTTCCTCCAGCATCAGCCATCACCAGCTCTTATGCCCGGTCTCGGGCCACTCCAACGCGCTGTCACAGTGCCAGTTCGCTTAGTATTCGCTGTAGATGTGAAATAACTGCGATTTCGGAAGGTGTGGTGGTCACTGTCGACGTTGAATGAGGTGTCTGCAGAGCCCCGGTAACTTTGCAGAAACGAACTTTTGTCGGTCAAACTTGTGCAAGTCTATCTGGATGTCAAAGAATCATAAGCAGCGATGGACGTAAAGCATGTTAGTGGTGCGTATGATAGCCATGAGTTGGGCAGTCTGGTTACGTGCTAGGTATCGGAGGCTTGCCTTCATTGGTCAGCCGGCAAAGCGGGTCGGTGTGCTCACCCAAGCGTCACGAAGCAAGGCATGGTCTCATGAGGTGCCATGAAGAGGTCACGCGTCGGTCTTTCGCACATCAAGAGACGTGTAGAAGTGATTACTTCGAAGATGTCAAGCAGGTCCGAAGTGGTGCGATTGAATGTGATCGGACCTTAATTAAGCTATGCCGAAATATGGCTTTGATCTACGACCATCCTCCAAACATCTCTCGCATGTTGAGTGACTTCTTAGAATGTCTAATCTCCCCTATGCTTTTTTTGGCCAAGCGATGTGATCGATCACTGCCACTGATCAAGATGGCTTCCCGTGCCTTCTTGAGGTGCACCCGGCGCACAGTGACCAATTACTAGAACTTTGTGCTGTGCTTCTTTGCTCCAATCAGCAACTCAGAGACATAAGCAGATACATGAGATCCACATGGGGCGCCGAGTTCCAGCCAAAGTGTATGCCAATGTGGTGATACAGTAGAGTAGGCTCCAATAAACCAAGAGTTCTGTCTTCGAACGCCGATAATGATGCAATATAGTTGTACATATTAGAGTCGTATCATGGTTGAAGAGAAAGCGAGGGCGGCGCCAGTATGGGTGGTGGAGAGCTAGCAGCTGGTGTAAAGATCTCCATCTTGTCCGCATGGTCGCCAGAGTGGCTGCCTGCAGCAGCATCACTCTTTTCACTTGGCCTTTGGTCGCTACTGCTTTGCATCGACACATCCTTGTTGCTACTATCCGAGGTACCATTAGCGAGTGCAGAGGTTTCGGATCCTCTCCAACTCGATAGCTCCCAAACATGGCCAGTGAAGCTCTTGAGCTGTAGGCCTTTCCGTGCCCATTTTCGGCAAGGTGTTCCGGTCCGGTCAAGAGCTCTCAGATTGGCATTGATGAAGCCTGTGTTGGCCTTGGGACCGAGTTTGTGGTTGGCAGCAGTGGTGGTGGTTGGTTTCGTCTGACTGTGGTCGATGGTACCATCTTCACTAATACGATGTTAGCTACGGGCAACAAGCTTAGTGATGGGGGCTATATTACAGTCGTGGTTTCTTCTTCGGGCCCGGTCTGCCTCTAGGCTTTAGCATGCCATCGGCTGGCATAGGGGTAGATCGCTTCACGCCATTCACAGAAGGTGGTTGCTTGTGGCTAGTCCCACCAGGTGAGGGTGCATCTTGTGTTGGCAGAGGCGTAGAGTTCGCCTCTGATGTGTGTTCTTGCGATGCGGCTGTCTTCAGTTTTGGTGGCTCTTCTACTGTTGGAGCGGGTGATGAGACTACTGAAGGTGACTCTTTCTGGGGCAGAAACCTTTTCAGCACTGTTGGAGGTATCGACAGCACAATTATCTTGCTCTGCTTCTTCGATGTCTTGTCCACGCGACCATTTGTTGTTGGTGTAGTCGACATGGTGACCGTGGTCGTCGACATTGACGAACGGTACCGTGATAGAGAACGAGTGTCGATAGCAGTACCGGTCGACGACGTGTATTCGATGGTTGTGGTCAACAGCTGAGATGGTGAGTTTGCTGTGTCAAAAGTCGGAACGCAGCACAAAGACAGGCGGTAAGGGTTGCGTGATGCGTGGTGCGTGATTAGCTGCGAGGCAATTGTGGTCAGGGCTGCGAGTCGGTTGTACACTTGGAATGGGTGCTTAATGCATTATGTCACGTCTTGTATCGTGCTTGATGGCGATGAGGTGGAAAGGAAGGGAGAAATGCACGCAAAGTAAGAAGGTTGATGATGATGGGGTGGGACTGAGGCATGATTGTTCATGGTTGCGATAGTAGCTGATCCTGCTACTAAGCCGTGTGCAAAGTCAAGCGTCTCAGCGAAGATGCGCATTCTTCCAGACTTGCCAGATCCGTGGATTTCGAGTGTTCAGAAGGTGCAGCGCAGCAGCACTAGCGCGATTCGACGTGCTCCACCCGTGCCTGCAGCAAATCACGGCCTGGACAGGGCTCAGATGCGGATGTTCAGGAGACCGCGAGGCCAGTCGAAGCCAAGATGGAAGTCGCTGCGAGACAAAAGCCTGCGCAAAGATGATGCCAGCTCTGGCGCGCCTCTTGCGCCTGTGTTCCAGCTATCTGACTTGCGATGGTGCCCGCCCCGTCTCCTAATTTTCTACCTCTTTCTCCCAGGCAATCGCGACACGCCACTACCCATCGCAAGATTGCTCCTTCCACAAATACCTCACCACAAATGAGATCATCGCCGCCTCGCTGAAGTGTCTGACCAAATCTCAGCATGAGCATACGAATCCAATGTTCTGACAAAATTGCAATCGCACGCCAGTCTGGACCTGTGCATTGACTATCCATCAACCAGATGGACTCCAGCTGTCAAGCTTGTTCGCTGCATCGTTCCCCTTGACTGTGCTTACTGTTCTCGTCGTCGCTACCAGAATGAATCCTGCTAAACGCAGACGACTTGATGCCACTACCTCGACCCTCTCCAAACCATTTCGTTCCCCACTGCGAGTGACCTCTGATATTCACCAATCTGCAGACCCAGTTGCAAAGAGAGATCATGCTGACAGCCAGGCAACGACACCGGCCAAGACCGAACAGCTCAAAGCCGTACCGACGAAGTCAGCTACCTGGAGTCCTTCAAGGGAGCTTGACGAGGAACAGGACATCACCGGATTGCAGAAAGAATACGCTGCTCTGAGCCAGCAACTACGAAAGCTTCGCCAGGATCTTAATGCAGTTGAGCAAGCTCAACGACTACAAGCGGCCGGTCAAGAAGAAAAGCTCAACAAGGCTATCCTGAAATGGCGCGATATAGCTCGAGATGCTGCGGATGAAGTCTTCGAATCAGCCAGCAACCGAGTCAGAGATATGGGCGGCCTACAAGCTTGGCAGAAGAATTCAATGACTGCCTCGACTCAGGATCGTTTCAGTGACTGGTACGATGATAAGGAGGCACAGTCATCTTCCGATGCCGTGAAAGGATTCGACGGAGATATCATTGATGGCGACGTAAAAGAAGACTCTCTTACAGCTAAGCAGGAAGCCACTGAAGAGGACAACGAAGCAGTAAGCCAGCTTTTCATGCATACAGCCTCTCTCGGCTCATGCTAATGGATGCGCAGCAGTCTTTCACTATGGACGTAATGCTCCAGCAGCTCAACGTCGACCCTGATCTGCTAGGCTTCGACACCATGAATGAGCGATGGTTGGATTAACTTAGTCAGAATCTAGTTCGTGATCCGTTCTCCTATACCTCTTATTTCTACTATTCCCTTTTGTGCTATGCTCCTCTGTGTGATGTGTGCCCGCGTACGTACCTGCTCAGGCTATGATCTGTCGGCGTTTCAACGCCCATCTTCTCCGTGCGAAAGCTTCGCGGCAACACCGCAGAGAAAATCTTCATCGATCCCTTACGCCAGTAACGAGTTTTGCCCATCACCCACACAAGCCCACCGAAGCTCCCGCTGTCTTACGTTCACTTCGATCCCAGAAAGTAATCGCGTATATCTGGCTAAGCGAGAAAGCAACCATAGTCAGTGTCTTCGCCTCCCAGCTGAACATTCCGGTATCCAACATCCGCGCCGGTGTCCTACCGCACAACAAATACACTATGACAGTCCAGTAAGCGAAGAATGACAGACTTCGTGTATGATGTCGATGACGATGACGATGACGATGACGGCCGCCAAACACCAAGGAATGGACATCTCCAGAAGCACCGGATCACTCACCACTGCCCACCCACAATCGGCGGCCACTCCTCCTCATCGACCACAACCCTCCGTCTCCTCCCTCCTCTGCCCCGAACACTCCCACCTCCACCCCCACTCGCAAAGCCACTATCCGTTCGCGCCCCATGCACACTCTCGTCATGCCCGGCCATCCCATCCCAAGCACCCACACTCACCTTCACATCTCCACCCCCCTCCTCCCCCCTTCGCACCCACCGTCCCCTCCCCGTCCCCGACCCAACTCCAGCCCTCTCGCCCTCCCACAGCCCCATCGCCTCCCAAACCGCATTCCCCATCTCAATCTCCCCTCTCCCATGATAAAAGAACACGATCTGATGCTTCGCGACCCCCAACGCCCTCATAGCAGGCATATACGCCTCGCAGATCCACCCCAACATCTGTCTCCGGCGCGCGTCGTCGGGGCCCGCGTCCAGATCCGCGATGTAGACCGCCGTGTGGAATTTCGTGAGGGCATCGCGTTGCAGGAGGGCGTGGGTGATTGTGGGTGGGGTGGGGATTGGGCTGTACGCGTGCGCGTGCGCGTGCGCGTGGGTATACGTGTAAGTGGTTGGGTCTTTGAGGCGGAACTCGCTAGACCGCAAATAGAGCGATTGCGTGGACGGACTGTGGGCCTGTCGAAGCATATCTGCGGGTGGGAGGGGGTACGTGCCGTCCGTTGGTACGGTTGTGAAGGGCGGTTGGTATGGGATTTGTACTGGCTGCATTGTCGACCCGCCGTTGTGGTTGTGGTTGTGGTTGTGCTTTGGGGTGTGGCGTGTACCTGTTTGTGTCTGTGTCGCAGTCGGAGTGGGACAACCTTGGATGGCATCGACATTGACGTCCATGCCGTGTATTTGCATTTGGTTGCGCTTGCGCGCGAGCATGATTGCTAGTGTGTTCTGGCTCATCGGGTTGAAGGAAGCTTGTTGGGAATGAAGTGGTGGGCGAAGAGAATATTTTCGTGGATGCGCGTTGGTTGGTGGTGCGGTATCTGCGTGTCGATGGAGTGAAAGTGCACCGCGTTATACAGCGGTACTCACCTCAGGGTGAAGAAAGACGTGTCAACTGACGATGACACCAAAGATCGGACTATCGCCTTATGATTTCAGTGCACGTTCCTGGTGACTGTGAGGACTTGACTTAAATATCGAGGACACAAAGGCCAAAACAAGAGCAGATGTTGAATTGATGTGTTTTCATGTGCTAACTATCAGATACGTACTCCTTGCTGAAATGCTTGCCGTACTGTACATCCATATCACTTGCTGATTCCTTTATCACTATCCTATATGCCAACAAAAAAGGGTATCTCATTTCTCTGAAAGGTACATCAAACCATGAACAAAAAGCCACTGGTATCTGCTTGTCGCATTGAATGATAAGCTAAAGTCCACCTAGGAGTAAGGTGGGCATGTACGCACATCGCGTTGGGTAATGCGTGACAACGGTGTGCTGTCCACCGAGTATTGTGTCAGTTAACGACCACGTTGGTCTGAATTATCAGATGTTGAAAAACGTGAAAACAAAGGTATGCTAGATAGTCATGAACGGATACTCACCCGTCGGCCCGTGGCTCCTGCACCTGGTGTGCGAAAAGGAGAGTAGTACTCTGGTGGCTGCTCTCCAGTCTGTGAGCTTGGTGTTACGGCAATACTTGCGTGTCGTGGTACCGTGCCAGGTCGTGGTAGGTTCGTGGTCTGGACTTCTTCGTACTCCGGTATCGCTTCCGGACGACCACCGCTGCTGTCACGCGCGAAGGGACTTGAGAAGTTGAGCTGTTGGTCGAGATGTCTTGCCATGGCTTCATCGTACTCATCCGTGCCTTCCACTAAGCTCAAGTCGAATATCGCATCTCCCTCATCTGCTGCTACCGCTTCCGCACCTTCTTGGCTTATCTGAATCGGCGTCCGCAACGTCAAGCTTGAATGTGAGAGTGTATTACTTGAGGTTCCAGAGCTACTGGCAGGGTGGAAGGAGAGACCCAGCTCGAGAGCGTAGGTGCGCGAAACGATGCAGCTGTGGAAAGTCGGTACGAAAACTATGCGTTTCGAGTTGCGGTTGAGGCTGACGGGAGACTTTGTGGTTGTCTGGTTCGTGTCTCCTGATGTCGCCGTATGTGGTAGGGATATTGGAACTAGCACCTTTGCCGTGTAGAAGGGTGAAGATGAGTCGTATGCGGATGATGCCCCAGGTATTGACGATGAGGAGTTCGACGACGTGGAAGACTCAGTTGAGAAGTTAGATTCCCTTCGTTTTAACTCGTCACCATCCCCGCTGCTCATGCGCTTTGAATTCTCCGGATTGTGCTTTGTCCAAGTCACGCTGCCGATGTTTCTACAAGAGAGTGTGACTGTCTCGGGGTACATGCCATGCACCGTCGACCAAATATCACGTCTTGACAGTTCAGGAATCATCTTATAAGCTGCTGCGCCGAAGAAAGTGTAAACTCGAAGCTTGGCCGACAAGTTCGCCATCTGTGGTGGTTGCTCCTGCTGAGTGGCAGGGTCGAAGCGGAGCGTAACTGCAGCCATAGTCGTGACGGGGAGGTTGTGTGTACTTCTTAGCGCTGGCAACCGCAGACTTCTTGGTTGAGCGACCTCGGCCGTTAGACGGCCGAGCTTCTTACCGACCTTAAAGACACCTTTGCGGACATTTTTCTCCTTGCGAAGAACGTAGGACGTGCTCTCCTCGCCGATCGGTAATGGTGGCTCTTCTTCACGAGTAGATACAATCCGTAGCCTTGCGATCTTCTCCTCGACGTCTAGGAGCCGACCTGTAGCGGGTGACACTTTACCAACCTTGGCTTTAATGGAATAGCAGACCTTAGCCATTTCTGGAGATAGGTCATCCATCAGAACATTGCCTGCACCTGAAAGCAGCGGGTCCCCAATACTTGGTGGGAGTCGCAGATGTGCCTTTCTGACTTCATCGTTCTCTACATTGTGAGAACAGACATATGGTAGAAGGCGGTTGGGCACGACGAAGGTAAAAGGTATTATGTATGTGGCATTAGCTTTGGCAAGCATATTTTCCGGCAACGACTCGGACGAGATTGGTTGCTGCACACGCAGGAACACATGCCTTCCTGTCGTCCGCCCACTAGTCGCAGAAGCAGCGGCGATTCTCTCGACAAAGGTCTGGGCTTGGCCCTCGAAGACAATATTCAGATCGTCGATGAGCGTGTCTTTGGCAAAGTTGAGTTGGACATGACCTTTGATCTGGTCGAAGGTAGAGTAAGTACGAACGAACTCATCCTTGCCATCGAGAACGACTTCCAGCTCGGACTTTCTTCTTATCCCTCGCGTTAGCGCTTCCAGGGTAACAGATCCTCGTCGAACATATGGGCCGTCGGTCGGATTTTGGGGTCCAGGTAGCGATTGAGAGCGCTGGTTGGCGCTTGAAGCAAACAAAGAAGGCATAATGCCAGAAGTGTTTGAGGTCTTCTATGGAGGAGTCATGTAAAGAGGCGAATATACTTGTATGGAGGTGGGTCTTGTGATAAGATCGCCGAGGAGCTGGCCAGTTGTGGCTGCAGGGTTGTTCTCCGCGATTGGCTTGGATAACCAGTTTGGAGGGTGCAGCAGATATCCTGTCCTTGACCAGATTGCGGGGATAGTAATCGTAGCCCCAATCAAGATTTGAGGTGTCGCTCGTGAAGCGGAAGCAAGTAGCCGCGCAGCTGATCAGTTCCGGGCGACTGCACGATTGAACTTGTGGGTTTGACGAAGGACAAGGGAACAGCGACTCACGAAAGCATCACGGCAAGAGCGTGTTTATATCTGAAAACATGGTAACCGAGCACGCTCGGTCCTCATTTTGAACATGTCAGCAGAAGGGCGTATAGAGTGAGTCACAGCTCGAGCACCGTTATTGCAAGGTGATACAGCATGTACAGTACCTTAGGCCGCTTGCAAGAAGGGCGTGAAGCTGAAGGCTCCTGCACCGGCTTAGCTATGACGGAGAGCACTTTGGGGTCATCGGCTGAGTAATTCCAGACAAGCACGACTTATCACAGGCCGGTCTTGCATCTGGAAAGTCCGGTTCCGCACCCACAGCAGCTTACCGTCTAAGGGCATGCAGGCTTGATCTTGACCTGATAAGCCACATGAAAGCGTCGATGGCTTCTGAGGCTTGCAAGTCGCGGATCAGAAAGGATGAAACCCACCAGATGCAGCACCTCGATTGTTCAGCACAAGTACCACATACTAAGTTCGCCGGCGGGAGGGTTGTTTCATGCTTGAGAGTCACAAAGCAATCTCCGGACAATTCTGCCGCGATCATGATTGCTCTGACAAGTAGACACAGAAGACATGTGGTAGTGGCTACTCCTTCCAGTGTTTTGCAGAGGAGACTCCTTGTCAACCTGACCTGATGAATGTCCTTCACGACATCTACCGTAGACATTTGATTTGGCATGGTGCACCGATGTGTAGCGACATTCTTTTCCTTCGACAAACGCAGCAAGCCCTAACATGGTATGGGCAGCTGCCTTCAGACTTTTCTGAAATTTTGCAGGGTCGAGGGATAGATGACAGGAGGATCGAGTGACCTTCCGCAGGCTCAGTCCGTCATTATTATGTTGTTGGATTGAATCCTCCTGAAAGAGGCCGACGGTTGAACGGCAGCTTGACTCACAGCGAGTCTTTCAGGCTATCACTTCAGGCAGGGAAGTTTTTCAAAGTGCGGTATTTTCAGGATGCCGTGCTGGCCGATTGGTGGGCGCTGGGCTTATTCTGGCACAGCTCAACGACCTTTGCCTCATCTGTGATAAGCACGCTGACAGGCCGTACGCTCGAACAACCTTTTCGCGCGCCGAAATTGAAGTGAAGTCAGCCTCTTGACTCAGGTCTCCCATCAGCCTGTTTCAGTTGGCACGTGTGATCGGAGTGTTTGCCATGTAAATGACGTTGTAATCCGGCTTGTTGTTCGATCGAAGTGGTTCGTGATTGTGCTGCTATTCAGTTGCCTTTGTCTGGTCCGTTCGAGGAAAACGTCTGGGTTTCACAATCGTTTCGGCAACGAAGGAGTGATCGCTGACCAATTTGCGTCATTGTCGGTCTCGCAAGCCGGGTGTTCAAAATTCCTGCTCACTGTTCCACTGCGCCGGGCAACCAAATAGGCATTGACTACGGTACCAGGGAATTGTCAGAAGTCCAATTTAGGTGCTACCTGCACCGATCGACAATTTAACCAGCAGCACAATTCTTCCTTCCAACATGCTACCTAGATAACCATAGCAAGCCCACCAGTCCAACCACAAGTTGATCGCCGCCGCGGCTGCCAGCCGAGATGCCGCACTTCCTTCACAGGTCGACGAGCAGTCAGAGTCACAGATCACTTTCCACCTTTATCGTCTCGACCATTTCGCGCACATCCTCACCCGACAGCAAAGCACCAGTTTTGTCTTCCGCCAAACCGATCGAAGAAGAGACTCTGCCTAAATACAGCCCCCAGGCATTTTACTCGGCCAAGATTGGTGAGAAACTGAACGATCGGTATGAGGTGGTCGCAAAACTGGGGTATGGCATGACCGCCACGGTCTGGTTGGCCAGAGACCTGCATGCGTAAGTATCGCCTTGGCCTGCAGCTGTCGTACGCCTTATTCTAACATGGAGCAGTTCTGCTGGAAAAGGCGCCAGGAAATATGTTACAATCAAAATCAACGTCAACACCCTCTCGGAGGATTTCCTGAAAGGCCGTCGAGAGATAGCGCAGAAATTGAAGGAAACGAACAGTCAGCACCCGGGCTACACACATGTGCGATTCATGCTGGACACATTCAAGATCAAGTCAAAAAATGGTGAACATCTGTGCATTGTCTACCATGTTCTGCGAGAGCCGATAGACGAGTGCCAGCAGAAGTTTCCCCAAGGATTGTTCAGCAGTGACAAGCTCCGAAGACTCCTCCCGGCCTTATTAAAGGGCTTAGATTACATGCATTCAGAGTGTCATGTGGTACACACAGATCTGAAGCCGGACAACATCATGATGGGCCTTGGGGACGATCCTAACGCCGTTCTCGAGAAGTTCGTTGACTACCAGCATGCCCATCCTCAGCCGAGGAAAGCGCCTGACAGCCACTATGGCCACGTCGTATACAAGTCCTGCAGCGATCTGTTGTTGGTAGGCGATGACGACAAGGGCAAATCCATCACGGACGCTGCTTTGGCTTCGGCCAAAATCACGGATATCGGATTAGCAGAGTTTGGTGACCGTGGCCCTCAACACAAGGCGATCCAGTCCAACGCATTCACCTGCCCCGAAGTTCTGCTTGGTGCAGGGTGGTCCTACCCGGCAGACATTTGGAATCTGGGCGTCATGATGTGGGACATAGTTGAGACGCAAGGACTCTTTGATCACATCAACACTGCGCCAGGAAAATACCACGCCAACGAGCATCTGGCACTCATGATCTGCCTTCTAGGGCCGCCTCCGAAGGAGTTGCTGGATCGAGGCTTGAAGACCAGCAACTACTTCAGCTACGACCGGGAGAAGGAAGAATACGTGTTCAAGAGCCAGAAACTGGTCGACAAATGGATCTTCGATATGTCATGGGACAACGCGGTTCGGCGTATGCAAGGTGCAAACAAAGAATCCTTCATTGACTTTGCAAAGAAGGCGATATGCTGGCTACCTGAGAAGCGGTGGACCGCAGCCCAACTGCTTGAGCATCCCTGGCTGAAGTCACAACCCGGGTCGGTCACATGCACAAGTCAGGACTTCCAGCAAGCTTCGCAAACCATTTGTCAAGGCGCACAAAAGGACTCGGAAATGGAAACACAGCGATGGAGCACTGCCAATAGTGTCGCAAGCAGCGCGCAACACACTGATGCGGATGACTATTTCTCGGCAAACAAGCAATACGGACTGGAGACGCCACCACGGCAAGGGATATCTCAACGGAGCACAAACACCAGTATCATGAGTGTCGAAGTGCTGAAAAACAATCTACCTAGTCTTACTGTGACGCCTTCGAAGTAGGACTTGGAGCCCGTCCTGGAAGACTTAGAACCTCCACTACCAAACCGCACGACCTCGACCTCAACCTCGAGCTCAGCCTCTTTCCGCCAGCGGTTGAGACCATGGATGAGAAGGAGTTTGACCTCGCCTGCTAATTTGCCACAACAATTGGGAGGTAATGGGCAAAGAACATGAAGATGCAACATGATGGAATTGATGATACCCCATTTCGAACGAGCTGATGATTATGTCTCGAATGCATTACACGCGGCGCAGGCGGACAACACTGGGAACTCGGACCAACGCAAAATCAGGGCCGGGCTAGCATCTGGGAGTAATGGCGGGTGAACTGCTGTGTTCTGGGAAATGACTTGCTCCTGCTGTCGCTGCCCCCTCAGCACCACAGTTGCGGGTGAAGGGTCGGCACGTCATGGACCCAAGTCAAGGATGAGAGTATTGTCATTTTTACATAGGTAGTCCTTCTGATAGCCACCGAGCTTTGGATATAGACCAATGTGCTACCTGCGATGAACGGTGCTATTCTGATTGTCGTTACTTCTCCCACCACTCCCATAGCCTGCGCTAACAATAAACTTCCCGACGCGGCCGGGGCACCTGCTTCAACTCGAAAGGCACTCCAACAGCGAACCTCACTGCTCAGTGTCCACAAGACACTGCATGTGAGAGAACACAAATTACTGCTGCGCAAGTGGTTGTACCCAAATATAGCGAACCTGGATGCGAATGCCGCACGACTTTTGCCTCAGTCGCGTTGGTATGTGGTAATTCGTGGGTGATGGTGATGCTTGACCTGGCAGATGACGTCGAGCCCTGAGCGCTGACACCAGACACCCCACAGCTGGTCTACTTTTCGCATCACGCCTGACTGTGCTTCGTTTAAGTACATGGAAACCTGCGATACCTGACTGTTGCATGTGAATGGCGGATGTCTTGACGAGATACACCAAGTTCTTGCCTGCCAAACCTCCGTAGACTCTACCGTCGCCTCTCCACGTCCAAGCCCACGCAAGCAGACAACAGCAGGTGACATCCTTCTGGAGCACGTCTTGCTAGAAACGAGCATAGCCTTTGTGCTGCGAAGTGACATCTCAGCCAACCCTCAGTCATGAAGCACTCCATAAAAGGCCACTTGCGGCATCGCAGTGAATCGCTCACGAGTACTACATTCTGCCCGCCATGAAGATCAAAAGGTTACTGACAAAGTTGAAAGGCCGGTCTTCAACAGAAGAACCACGAGAAGAAGAGGACACCACGGTAGTCGAGCCAGACCAGAACAATGGTAAGGCACTCACAGTTGGGTCATCCTAATCGTTGAGAGACTAACCACGACAGTGCTTTCACATATCATTTCTCAGCTGCGACCCGGCGCGGACCTGTCCAGAATAACCCTTCCCACCTTCATCCTCGAAGAGAGATCGATGCTCGAAAGGATAACGAAGTACGTTGGCCCTCTAAATGCAGAGGACGGAGACTAAAGAGATCAGCTTCATGGCACATCCCGAGAACTTGTTAAAACTGCCTACCATCGAAGATCCGCTTGAAAGATTCGTCTCTGTGGTCGGATTCTACCTCAGCGGATGGCACATCAAACCTCCGTAGGTACGGTCCTTTCTCGCCCATGTACATCTACTGATCGTGTTTAGAGGGGTCAAGAAGCCGCTGAATCCTATTTTGGGTGAAACATTCACATGCTGGTGGGATTACCCTGACAACACGAGAGGATACTACATTTCCGAACAGACCTCACACCATCCACCCAAGTCCTCCTACTTCTTCATGGCACCCGAACATCACATCAGAGTAGACGGCAATCTAGTCCCACGGAGCAAGTTTCTGGGGAATTCAGCCGCTAGCTTGATGGAAGGCATCTCATACCTACGCTTCACGAATCGTGGGAAGAGTAGGGGTGGAGAGAAGTAGTAAGTAAGTTCAGACCTTGAAAAGATATAGCATTAACATCTGCTCAGCACCCTCACGCAGCCTAACATGTATGCTCGTGGCATCCTCTTCGGCAAGATGAAGTACGAACTCGGTGACCACTCCTACGTTCGGTGTCCCGAGAACAACCTCTCAGCCGATATCGAGTTCAAAGTCAAAGGCTGGGTCTCAGGCGGGTATAACGCAATCGGCGGCTACATCAAGAACGACAAGACAGGCGAGAACTTGTTCGAGCTATCAGGAACTTGGAATGGCGAGATGTACGCAAAGGACTTGAAGACAGGCAAAAAGACACTCCTTTTCAATGCGACCCATGCCAAGCATAGCCCGCCGAAAGCACGTCCGTTTGAAGAACAGGGAGAACGCGAGTCGCAGAGGCTGTGGCGAGAGGTCTGCAAGGCGGTACATATCGCCGATCATGCTGTAGCCACTGATGAGAAAGCCAAGATCGAGGACAGGCAGCGACAAGAAGCAAAAGAGAGGGAGGAACAGGGCATTGAATGGCAGCCTAAGCTCTTCAGGCGGGTAGATGCTAGACCTGGTGGGAAGGAGGAAGGTGAGGAGGATTTGGAGTGGATCATCAATGCTGATATGTATGTGCCGCTCAGACTTACCCCTCCACAACCCCGAAAAGCTGACCAAAGCAGTGATGCACATGCAAAGCCAGACCATGTCGTTCAGCAAATCCTTTCGATAGCACCCATACTTCCAGGACAAAAACCTGGTCAACAGAATACATCCCAGCAGCACAGCAGTAAAGCAGCAGCACCAGAGCCAGCTCCCACAAAAGCGCCAGCAACAGCATCCGCAAAAGCGCCAGTACCGCCTCAGCAGTCCCAAGCTCCAGCTCCAGCCCCAGCCATGAACGCACCATCTAGAAACCAGCAACCACAAAACGATAACTTGATCGACTTCGGTGGCCCATCCCAACCACAAGCATCTGCCATCCCCAGGTCACAGCCACAACCAGGCCCTTCATACTCAAATCAGCGGACAAGCGCAGATCCCATAGCAGGAAATCCCATGCACCCAACGTCGGACCCGAAACAACTAGCACCTATATACAGCGAGGTGACCGCCGGACCTGGAGGAAATCCTCCTCCTTCAAATAGCCTGATGGACGACGATCGCCAGCTAAATGACAGAATGTCCGGCATGAGCATGCAGCAGCCGTTGAATCCGACATCAAAGGGCAGTGGCAGGCCAATCAAGCGAACGGATACAGAAACGAGTGAGCCGGAAGTATTCGTCGATGCCCAGGGCTAGTAGCAGATTGTTTGGCTTGTGCTAGATATACAATGCATTGAGTCATGAAGCATGAGAGAGCACGAAAAGCGTAGTTCAAGAGCAGAAGTCTAATCAACTCACAGACGTAGCTTGATGCAGTACGAGTCCCATGCATCAACTGCTAGACATTGCATAGTGAGCAAGCGAGTTAAAACATCTTTGCCCATAACGACTGCTGTCCTTGGTTTCCACGACTTCTGCGCAGTTCGACTAACCATCCTTTGCAAATCCACTTTCTCGAGTCAAACCCATGCTAACCTACACATCATTACGTCGCGCACTTAGTCGGTTGCAGCCCAGGATAACCCACGACGCCATGGACCAGGTCGACGAAAGGGCGGGCAGAAGACCATTCACCTCCCTGATAAGGCAAAGGCGAAGGCGGGGACGAGGCAAGTCATTTGATATGGCAAAAGAGGTGTAGTCGTAGATATTTGGGAGGAAGCGACGGTCTGCAGCACAGGTCATAGCCTGTATCTGAACATCACGAGGTCTCACCTGGACGTTGAGCACGTGCCTCAAGGATCAAGTGAGTGAGCGGCTCGATTGCAGGCAAGGCTTGGCAGAGTTAGGGAAGGCATGCTATGCTGGACGTGCTGCAGTTGTCTTGTTTCGCCTGGTCTCGAGGGCGGTTGAGCGAAGGGCTATGCGCTGTCGGCGGGCTTGAGAATTTGTCTGCAGTGGGAGAGTGTGTTCAGGTTGGGCGGCGGGCAGAGAGCGTACGTACCTAGTAAGGTATCGTGTGCTTGAATCGTTGTGGTGCGGTGCGATCTAGGGCAGGGCAGGGTCTAGGTAATTACTAGTATCTATAGGTTCTGTCGAATACTCGGGACTAAAAGATATGTTTTATCGTAGCAAGCTGCGTCTCGAACGTTCTGATCGTGGATGGCTAGAACCTTGCTGGTGGGATATTTTGTGCGTTGGCCTGCCATAGTGGGAATTTGCTTGCGTTGCAGGGATTTATGGTGATTGTTTGCTAGACTCCGTATTCTGCCGCTGCTGGAGTATATGTGATTGTAATGTCTCTTTTATCGTGTGTTGTGGACGATGGTACTCAATATTCGACTGTGTTCAGATTGATTGTATGGTGTGAATGCCTCTTCATCTCCCGTTAGACTGTTGCGGCGCGTCGTATCGTTATCTGTAATGACCATTGCGTTCCACTATGATGGAGATACCTGGATACTTCCGTGCGCGGCTTCGGCCACGATCGAAGCTTGAAAGTCGCTAAAATAGCTGCAGGGACGCCGGGCAGCAGCCGATCAATGGAGTAATCTACTTAAGGCGTGGGAGATCAGCATGTTCGGGGATCTGATCAAGTAGCTCTGAATCTTGTGTGCGCCTTGCCTTGCAGGATAGTTGCGAAGATTGGCTCACCATGTCGGGTTAGGACTGGTCGTGATTGCCAAAGCTAGCCTGATACGGTTGGCCCATTGAGGTACCTAGGTACTCGAAAAGATGCTACCGAGTATGGCCTTCTGACAGTTCGCGGTCGTTGACATGCCGAAATTGGTATCGGATTTCACCTGCCGGCTCAACGTCTATGTCCAACCGCGACGGCGATATCGTGGCATATTATTTCATGGAAGTCGAAACTCACCGCTAGTGCACGAAGCGGTGAGCAGGCTGGGGAGCAGCATTGATGGAATATGGGGAAACGCACATGTCCTGCGCAACTGTGCCAGGTACGTAAGAAGGATTGCCCCCTCGATCATAAGTGGTCATATCATTCGTATCTATGTGCTCATTCGATGCCTCGAAACATGCAGTAACAAGCAACAGCTGTTTCGCCGAGTCCAATTGCAAACATACCCGAAAATCAAGGCTCGATATTCGTGTAAGGTGGAGACGCTAGGTTGCAGTGGCAGGAGTGACAGGCAACGTCACCGCCACTCTTATAGGTTATAGTAACTAGCTAAGTAGCAGGACACCTCAGGCCCTTACCGCTAGTGTCGATTTGAGACCTATAACTGGTGCTATGGTATGCACCAAGGTCGTATGGAGCGAGCCTTTAACAGCGGAGTTGCTGCTCGTCTCCAGAACGTATCCACTTCGGGAACTAGGTTCGGCGTCGCGGATTATGGCTGGGGCCAGCAGATGGGAAGAGACTTTCGTTTAGGTTGGTGAGTATCGTTGGATGATATCCTCGTGGGACCATGCCGATGTTCATGACTTTGAAGTTATGAGTAACAGTGTGGACGTTATCGAAACGGACGCGCGACCATCTATCAAGTGTCTGGCGTCCCACGAGCTCCACAGGAATCGGACCCAGCCTCATTCCACGGGCTGTCTCTTCTCGGTCCCACCAAGCTTCCCTCGAACTTGAGTGAATTACAGCATGGTGCCTGATCTCAGTCTCCCTCATACCATCTTTGAGGCATCCTCGTTGGCCGTAGGTTGAGATTGGACTAGCAAGCATTAGCTGTTTTTGTCCATTAGCAAGCTCGGCTAAGGTAGCGTACACAACGAGGCAATGAGTGGCATGTTCCTGCACGACCAACATGCGGCGGTGGCTTTTGTTGTAATCAGTTGACGTTTCTGGCGGGGGTTCTGCTAGTATAGCCGCAGGATTTGTGTTGTGACCAAGCGGTTGATACCATTCCAATTTGAACACCTGGTTGCGATTAATTGGTGCTCTGATCTCATCTCATCTTAATGGACCTACCCTTCCAAACTTGAAGAAACCGCAGCGACGTAGACCGTAAGCTATGCAGAACGTTAGTATGTATCATAAGAGAGGAATCAAGGAGCGAGTACTTACGGGAAGGACGGCTCGGCGTGGACAGGATCGTCCCACCTGCAATGGTCCTCGATAACGGCCTCGCTTGCTGGGCGACCAGTGCGCGCAAGCCCTGATGCTGAGTCTGAAGAGTGGGATCTGGGTAAGGGACCGTGGCGATGTCCTCATCTGCTGCTTCCGCGCCAGGGTCGTCCTCAGTACGGTCCTCTTCCCTGGGCTGCAGGGCTTCCAACTCGAAAGGCAACTGTCTGCTGATTGGTTAGCCTCTAGTAGAAGGCAATAAACCGAAAAGACACACGATACTGGTAAAGCGATACCGGAGGCTGGGTTGATGACGTTTGTAGGAGCCATATCCTCCTCCCTCGCACGCCTGCTGGTAGAGTAACTGGTTTGTAGGACGCTAGCTCCTGGTTGGCCTTGGCTGGTGGTGCTTAGAGTCACGTCGGGCATACTGCGTGGAATGTTGCTCAGAAGTCTGTGTAAAGTCAGTGTCCGTAAGGCGCTGGCAGGCGTATGGTTTACGCGTTAACTGTATTAGGATGGATCCGCACTCCTTCTCTGTTGGTATACTGTAGTTGCCCCCTTGGTGCACCAACCGGCCTATAAGCGCGCAAATCTAGTTCGTGGTTAGCTCACGCTACAAATAATTACCTATACACCTAGCTAGTGATGTAGCCGTACCATGTTTTTGGTGATCTCGATATTGCCCCAGCTCATCTGTTTGCCAATCTGACCATGCATCTGCTCCCCAAATGTCCGCCATCGTAAGGTAGATGCTTCCGAAGTCGGCTATGCGCCATTGTGCCAGAGATTGAAATTGACGATATATACGTACAACTCTTTTACACGAAGAGAGGGGATAAATGGTGGCTCACTTTCCAGCAACTTGATTTGCCAGATATCCTCACCGGACTCATTGGTGCGTTGTATCGTGTGATGGCAGGGTGACTGGAAGAAACCCAAGCTACGTTGAGCCCTCACGAAGCGGCGCACACACGCTGCACGCGTATCAAAGGTTGGCTGAGAAGTTGCAAGCGAACAGAGTACGAAGAACGTGTCCACAAGGATTGCTATTGGTGTTTGTCGTCTGCGTGAGTGTGGGCCCCCGAGCGTGCATCGTTTAGTGGCTCGGCGGCATTGATGGTCTCATCAATTGAGACTAGCGAAGCGCCCATACCGTGTGGGAACATGGATCGCAGGCCACGATTTGTCGGGTCGTTTGCACACCATCATGCATAGTGACTGCGTTGGGCTGTGCCGCATAACTTCGATCTTCATGGAGTGCGCATGTGCAGCTCGCTAGGCACGAGACTCTCCTCCTTCACTTCTCATGAGTGCTTGAAAGTCGTGAGCATCTGAGCCATGACTAGCTAACGATCGTACGCGCACTGGACGCAGGGCACGGCACACGAAACAGATGTCAATCCATTTCGTACCAATGAACATAGCTTCCGAGCTTGAGAGGCAAGCATACTGGAATTGCCGCCAGATCGTTCAAACCTGGAGCAGCCATTTATGGTCTGGGCATGGCAGGCCCCCTACCGCCTCGAGCAATTAGGAACGACCCTATACCCCCCGGACTTCCTACTGAGTCTGTGAGACTGGGCTCAGGGGGTTCGTTTCGGCAGAAAGATGATAGACATCGGAGCAGGAAGCTGAAGTCCGACCCAGCGCCTCATAACTCGTGGCCTTTAGCGAGGGAAAATGGACTCGTGCTCCGGATAACACAAGGGAAAGAGAGTCCTGCTCAACCAGAGTTAGGACAAAACGAGACGTGGGTAACTCTCTCGAAGAAGGGTCTTCATCAACTGCAGAGTCGGCGCCTTGACACTATAGAACTGCTTGCTCAATGGCAGCAGCTGAGAAAAGCCGTTGAGCATGACAGGGAAGTATTGAAGCAGGCGGAGCACCAACTTGAGTTGCGACAGGAGGGCCAATCAAGGCCAGATAGCTCGGCAGAAAGCATCCTTGCGTCTGTCTCTGTCGAGGATGCGCGTGATAGGCTCGATCGATCTGAGGCAGAGTATAGCAGTTGGGTGACCAAAGTGAGTCTAAGCATCTTTGACCTCAGATCGGATGAGGAGCAGATGCTGGCCATCGATGACGAGTTGACCATCGCCCTCAAGCAGGCTGCGCAAAAGAGGCACGGTGGCAGCGCGTTAGCAACCAAGACAGCATTGGCGTTGCAGCCAGGTGCTGTCGCAGATTCAGTGAAAATAGCTCAGAATTTTGTCCGATCTCCCCAACGGAATGCACAATCGCAAGAAGCTGTAGTCGGCGCAACGGATGAGGACCCGATAGAAATGACCACAAATCGAACGCTCTTCTCAACAAGTTATCCCTCTACAAGGCAAAATGTGCGGCAAGTGGCACACCATTACCAGGGGAGCGAGGGAGGAGTTCTCAATGGTATACAGCTCTATTCTGCAACCCCGGCAGAAGACATGATCCAGATCGGCTCGTGGATATCAGCCGAGGCTTTTCAGGAAAATTCGCCTGATACATATCGTCCTCTGATGGTCATTGAGCCCCAAGGGAAGAGAACAAGTGTAGATGCTGGAAGATCACCTATGGGAGAGGTTCAGATCTGGCTGACAGCGCCCCCTTCTTACCTCAGTGTTTTTGACGATAGTGGGAATCCCAGAAGCTGGTCAATCGCACTGTGGTTTCTCTTCTTTACGGTGGAAGTGCGGCTTCAACGCATGTATCTTGAGGCGTTCGTGAGATTTAGTCTATCCGGAAACAATAGTAGTCCTGCGAAGCACTCGAGCTGGTGGTGCACTCAGCTTACCGAAAGATACTGGTATCACCCTGTTGGCACCGCCCATGTCGTGGCACATAAGTGGTTAGGTCCTGCGCAATCCGCGGGGCCTGACCCTGCCATGACCAAGCGAAGACGACCTTCAGGTGCAAGCAAGCCCACCAGCTTGCTGTCTGAAGGGCTTCATTCGCAATGTAGGGCCAGTGAGATGACGCCAAGGACAGATAACATGACGAAAGCAATTGAATCCGAAGAGGAGCACGAAATATCTGGTGATGGGGCAAGAGTGGCAGGTGCTGCTGCAGGCGGTGCGCTAAGCCTTGCAAGCAAGGAGAGGCAACTCGAGGAACGTGATGCCAGGACGAACAACGGCAAGCTCCCAGATGTGGCTGGTGAGGACTCAATGGCTTCCGGCCACGTCCTGGCGGCAGCACCTAAGATGCCACAACGGGGACCACATGCCACATGGGCAAAATCTGGTGTCAACGAAAGTGAACATACTGAGCCTTCTCCACAATCGGATGTCAAATTCGGTGAGTCGCACAATGATGGCCTGGCTTCGACCGATAGGGCGAAACGTACTTCGGAACTAGGGCAGGCTTCGCCGCCTATCAGTTATAGCGACATAGTCAAGCGCAATATTGGATCGGTATCGAACCCGCAACCCCAAGCTAGAGCGGTACTTGATCATGCACCTCGAGGGCAAGCAAGCGATGGGTCCCGTAGAGGTGTACTTGCATCTAGACAAGCTAGAATGGCGCCACATGAAATCCAAAGGGCACGCAACGGCATACTCGCTGGTCTCAATTCCACTGAACAAAAGTTCGTACTGATTCCATCATCACAAGTGGCCACTCGACTCGCACTAGTTCGAGATCACCGTGACCTCCTAAAAGACCGCGATAGGCACGTGAAATATCTGGAGGCCGCTATCAAGTTGAGGGGCCTTGGAGACACCGAAGGGGCCGAGCCATACTTATCTGGCCTCGCAATAATCGGACTACTCAATGATAAAAAGTTAGGGAAATCAAGGAGAGCGAAGCTTAAGGAACTTGGGCACAGATGGGCAGCGAACGAAATCTTAGATGAGGCGACACGGAGGGACAAGATTGAAGAAATTCGAAATGTTATGTCCGAACAGACTCCAGCCACTCACGCATCGAAAGCCGATGTGAGACTCTCCGAAACTGATGCGCCCTCAACCAGGCCAGCGCGAGCAGCCGATCGACCTGATGTAAACCGTGAAATATCGAAGTCCGAGCCCGTTAGTACCATACCGTCGACACGACCTGTATTCAACGAAGCGTACACGGTGCATGATGAAGATAATATAGTGAACAGATCAAAGCGAGACCTGCATCCCCAACAGTTTGCCGCCCAACGAACACTGCCAGGACTCACTGAGCGTTATTATGGCAACAGCACAAATGGGCCACTTGATTTAGAGTTCACTGATCATCCTTTAAGAACCAAGTTAGGCGAGAATTACAAGCAGCAGGACGGTAAGGCGTTCTTTGTGACAGGACGCGTCTTCGCTATCTGGTGGGCTGCGCCTGCTGGATTGAATACTCGTGCTAAGGACCCGTTGCGAGACACGGCCGCGACTCCAGCCGGACCCGGTCTAACCCTTACTCGCTCTGGACAGATGGTGTATAGCCAAGTTCGACATATGGTGGTCATTACCCAAAGATATGCCTATTCCTGGTGCGTTGGGATCAATACATACCGGGGTAAGGGCTTGAAGAAAGCCGGTTTTACACCGGCGGAAGTTGCTGCTCACGGCATTATTCACGATTCACAACACGACCCGTCCTTGTTAGAAGGGGAGCCAGAGATCGTGAAAGACAAGGCGATTGCTGTGGAAATGGTTTCTGGGGAGACACTATCGCCTGCCAGTCGTATACATTTTGGAAAGCCGTACAACGTAGAGTGGAATGTGAAGGCGAAGGACTTAGGACGTGTTGTCAAGGACGATATTCCGTTTCTGGTAAGATATGCTAAGAAGGAGATGTTTGGACGCGATGGTGAGTGACTCTCCTACGATCACTGGGACTCTTGCAACAGCGGCGAAGTTTCGTTCACTACGGGTGCAGCGGTACTAATGACTTGGGCTCGCTGGTTGGGACAAATGGCAGGAGCTCGGCAAACGGATCATGGCGCAGATAGAACCCAATGGTGTGGATCAGATGTGCTGAGGTAGCTATGGTGTGTTCTATGGTAAGCATCGTATAGTCGATAAGCCCTACCAATTGCTTTGAAGAATCACAACAACGAAGTGGTGTCACAAACAAACCATCGTTAATTCATATTCTCATCCGAGTGTACACAACATTGAGCGATCAAATGACTTGCCAAACCCCGCCATCTGTATCATTCCCTCTGACTGCACCAGTCTGCGACATTGTGTTCCTGAAAGAACGCTGCAACCTCTCTAACCACTGTGGTCCCTCACAGGCGTCCCGTACGCGAGGTCGTAGGGCCTGTATCGTGCAAGTTGCACACGTATATAGTCGATCAGCGTCACGAACGCTGTTTATGGGAGTCTTCAAATAGTTCGCATGCGACATCTGATAGAAGTATAGGTGCGCATCTTGAAGATACGGTGCCCACATCCATGACTTTCGTGTTCCAACCCACAGTATGCGGCCTAGCATAATGGACTCGGGTGGCTTGGCTGAGAGAATGACCAGGGATGACATCCACGGCAATTGGTGTTCTTGTAGACTGTATCTCTCCAGGCAGGCATCGCGGTTCTTTTTTGCTGTCATAGACAATCGCATGAGAGTTGATCTCTTCATGTCCGAGGCCCCTGCCTCGAAGCCCTTGGCCACTGTAAGTGCTTATTGGTATACACCAGCAGTAACCCTTCCGATTCCTAATCACAACCATCCGGCGGATATGACTGTAGATGTATTCACCGTAAGGACCTTGAGTCATATTCGGACCAAGCATGTCCTCATATCGTGGCTGCGTAAGATGATCCGTCATTTGAACAGGCCTCACCTCACATACTGGTTCATGCCAAAGGATGGCGAAGACCCTGCCCGGGCGAAAAAAGTTCGCGCCATCCCGCTGAACCTTGTATCTGGACGATAGACTCTGCAGTCTTGCGTCCATGGATCTGTCGGGCTGCAGAGCTGGCCTCAAATGTTCTTGCCACGGGGCAAGCATCGAGATGCTGTCTGGCACCGTTCCACTCTTTGCGACCCCCTCAACCCAGACAGGAGAAGTAGTCTTTGCGAGCTGCTGGTAGTAAGGACTAGCATTGTCAGGACCTGGTGAATGCCTGTCCCTAGCCCTGGCAGCTCCAGACACTGACGGCGTCGACCTTTTGTAGGTCTGAGCAGGATTGGCCTTCGCCACAGTGGATCGCTGCACTTGTGCAGTGATATCAACAACCATTCTACGAAGTTGCTGACTCTCCATGGTGTTACAGGTTTGCATTCTTTGAAAGCATTCGATCAAGTGCGGTTCCTTTGTGTTTTCGGACAACTTCAACATAACAAGACTGTGGATCCACTTCTGTGAAGCACCAGCATCACCCTTACTCATATGCTCGACGGCCTCTTTGAGTAAGTCTGGCAGCTGTAGCCGACGCGTTTCAGGGTGGTCAATCAAATATTGCGCGCGTTGCACAAGCTCGGTTAACGGAAGTTGAACAAATTCCTTGACGAGACGGTCACTGTGACTGTAGTCCGTCGGCAGTATATCGCGATCTGGTAGCGTCTTAGCTACCTCAACCTTAGCCACCAAGCATCGTGCCAGATGGTCCGATCGAGGCAAAGGAGTAGCAATCATCGCCGAGTCGGGACTCGTGCTGCCATTGGCTAACCAACTGTGCTCTACGGGAACGCCATGCGATGGAGGCCATGGTCGCTCTCGCATATCGTTAGTGTCATTCGAGGTCGAACTTTGGTGATGCTTAGATTGTGGCCGAGCATAACTATAGCGAGGAGTTGAAACGATAACCCCATCCTCCTGTCGTGTTCCCTCTTGAGGATTACTTGGAGGGGAAGGAAGCCTAGAAGAAGAGTTACGAATGGGTTTCTATTGGGTGATCTGATTCCTCACCGAGCGGCTCGACCGCGTCCCTTATCCAACCCTCTTGTAGGCACACGATGAGCCATATTAGCCAAGCTCTGAGTGTGCGTCGACAGGTCCCTTTGCATAAGCTAGTTAGAAGAGCAAAGCAGGCATCGGTGTCATCTACCGGATTCGTGCAATGGTACCTTCTACGTCTTCGGATCTCCATGCCAACTGCTGATCTGTGCTCGACACTGGTCTAGGACTCGCGTTGTCGACTCGCGGCTGACCATGACGTTGATGAGCGCCGCCATCCCTTCCTCGGAGCAGACGACCTGCCGAGGCGGGGCCGATGTCAGACACCATCTGGTCGAGCCGCAACGTTTTGTTTTGACGAATCCTCTGTCCTCAGACGATTGTTAGGATGGACTGCATAATCTGTCGTTCATGACTGTATTGCTGCACGAGGCACGTAAACATAAAGAATTAGTAGTCACGAGCTATGGGATTCCCAATGAGTTCAGCCTTAGCACCGAAAACGTCTTAGCCAAAGATTATGCTTGGAGGCTAGCAGCAAACGAATTTCGTGCGGTAACTGAGCTCAGTCATCCATGTTGGCAGCATGCACATGTTCGCGGATGAATACGGTTCGTAAATAATTGTAAGATCGAATACATACTTATGTAGTCACTCGACGAGCATGCAGACTGTAATGACGACTTGGTTGACCGTAGCTGGTTGGCACATTGGTTGCGACAATCATCTCAGCCCTCCACACTGGCGGACCATGTGCATGTACAAGTAGATGAGCAAGAACGCAAATCTACGTGGCCCCCGGGAAAGCGATCGAACAGAATGACGGTGCCAGAAACCTCGCCGAGGTCTTGACTGTAATGACACCCACGGCCTCTCTGCCCAGGTGTTCCAAGGTTGCGCTCCAGCTGCCGCGTCGCCAGAAAGTGGGGCTTAAGCTCTCGGGGCACGAATCCATCGAGCCCACTTACTAGTACTGGGAGCTAAAGTAACTTACACGTTGGAGTCGGAGCGTCACGGTCCGTGCACGAGGCAGCCTTGAGTGGATTGTCACCTGTGTTTATTTCGTTTTATTTCTGCGTTGCTTCGACGACGGACCTTCCCCCAAATCGCCCACCTTGACTGCAGTTGCATGATGCACCTCTTGCTTCACCAGTCAAGTCGATCTACCTGGCATCGATGCTCAGAGCATCATGAAGGAGGCTGCGGGCGTCTCCGGTTTGTCACTCGTGTAGGGTTTGCCATCATCCGCGGCATTCTCTATCTGACATGCGCATAGTACTTCCACCGGCCCCCATCGATTCAACCATCCGGCGGCTGACGGACTCCTTGACCAGAAAGAGCTCCAGATGGAGGAGGACCCTGTACCAGACTATGCGGCGTTGTTGGGGAAAGTTCCAGGCTTTGAAACAGGAGCACAACATTCGGTGGTGTATGAAGACACTGTTATCTGTGAAGAAGACAATGAACAGTGTACTGCCACGCTCTCGTTCCTGAACCCGCACGAGGAACGTGTCGAACCCCACTACAACAACTTCGGGCGATCGACTGATGCCCACTTGCTTGTATTGGAGGAAGCTTGCAGGCTGAGCAAACAAACCCTGGACAAAAGCTATAGGCTGCATGAGCTGAGTGCACGCCAAAAAAGAGTTATAGGTGAGCTCAGAAGTAGGCAGAGTTGCATGCTCGAAGGCCAGACGCTCGATTGTCTTGGCGGCAATGAATCTGTCCACCAACGTTACTCAATAATGAGTGAGCTCCTGGAGGAGCTAACAGAACTCGTGAACGAAACACATGAGTGCTCCACGGAGAAAGTCCGCCTGGATTATGTGAGTGCAGAGAAGCAGAAAGAGCGCTATAAACGCTTTGCAGGTGGTCTCAGCCCAGACGAGACTGAAGCAGATTGCGAGCGTCGCATGATCGATGAGAGGGTGGAAGAACCTCAATCAGCCAAAAAATCGTCTCGTTTCGTACGAGATACATGCCTTGAAGACCCGCCGTGCTTAGATCCTCATGACGAACACTTAGCGTTCATACTGCAATCAACCCTCCAGATGCGTGAAGGTGATGCCGATGATGGCCAGGGCAATCCCGCCACCCCCAGCATGCCATATGAGGATGCTGATGGATCAACTGACTGGCACAGGAGAAACTTCGCCCTAGAGAACGGAAGCATCGAGGACACCTTTGCACCTTCCATCGGTCCACGCTCGTGCGCAGTATCCTTGCGAGACTGCGGTGGACAGTTCGCTCAACGCATCGCTCATTCTGGTCAAGTATCAGCGAAGTACAATCAGTTATTGAAGCCTTCACGAGACATGGAAGAAGTTCGCAAGCAGGATTTGGAGCAGATTCTGGCACTAGACTTGTCCGGCAAGGAGCCACCCTCGACTTGCTTCGGCAGGGTTGCTGGCGCCGCAGATCATCGACAGCTGTTCTCCGTCGATGCCAGCGAAGGACTCGCGCACAGATTGACGATGAGTCGTGGTCATGCAATGTCTTTGTGGACCGCAGGCATGTCACAGAACACATGGACGGAGGTGCAACGCTTTCTTCGGCACGGTGGTGTGAGTAGTGGAGCGCATGTCTTTATTTCGGATGGACCAGGCGGCAACGTCTTCCAGTTTGTCAGGAACGTGGTCAATCCTGGCTATCATGGTTACGATCATTTATCAACAGATAGAGTTCATGGCCCTCAAGAGTCCGAAAGTACGGGTCATTGGCCAACACACGCTGTGTCATCTTTTGAGTCAAATCCCTGATTCGTGCGACTTGAATGGTCGCACCAAGCCTGTCGGGCTTGCTCTATGTTATGTGCAACGCTGCTTGTCAGGGGCGGTGAGAAGAAGATCAACGTTGGCCGGACAACCGCGTGGGGCGCACGTAATGGGCCACTTTGCACAACTTTGCTTTGCGCAAGGTCGAGGGACCGTGCAAGCCTGATGTGACTAGCGATCATGTACAGAGATCTGTACAGGACAGACGGAAACGTCTTCTACGTGAGTCTCACAGCACGCCGGACTTGGCCTACAATCGAAGCAAAATAGACTACGCACTTTCTAGACATTGGTAAGGCAGCAAGAACGCCACTGGAGCGGCATTGGACCCCAGGTCTGGAGGCGATTCTTTCAATGTTCTCACGAGCCCACGTACGCTGGAAACGCTTGACCCACTGCGCAGGGTCCGCAGTAGCAGAAGGATGCGCCTTCAATTCCGACAACGTGTGCATCCGTGGCATTGGCTGACAGGATGAGCAGTCCCCGGAACCAACAGAAGACAGGGTGCCGTGATGAGGCTCGGATTGTGGTGGAGACGTGTTACAGCGGTAACGCGACAGCTCTCAACATGCTTTATCATGCTTTGAAGGATGTTGGAAACCCACCACTACGCAATGCTTTAAGTAGAGGAAGCCACTAGCGTTGTGATATGGGAGTCCTCTGACTTCGGGCGTGGACGGGAGGCTAGTGCCATAATTCAGGACCCCGAGTGGCTCCACAAAAGGCATGAGGTTGGCATGCTAATTAACTCATTCGGTGGTTTGACAGCATCCAGGGCACGTCCACGGGCGAGGATCTGGTCATCCAGACGCAACTGACTTGGCTCCCAGCTGTCGTGGGCAGTCAGATGAGGGGCCTTGAACGTGTTCCATTGAGCTGAAAGACAGCAGATAGAGCCTGGGTGAAGCGACGAGTCAATTTTCCGACCCCTCGTCACCAGCAACGAGGACCACTCAGCAGCTGGACGTGGCTACCAGTATCAACTATGGACATAGTGCAAAGCTTGCAGCAATGGTGCCAGTCAACGACACAAGCTTCGATGGTGTGAGTCATGAAATCAAATGCTTGTAACAACTGGCTCCGCCAGTAGCATCACGGGTAGTGATGAATCACAAAGTTAAGGTCACTCATCGCAATCAACAATGATCCCGCATAGACGCTTGCGGTGTTCGGCCGTACCAGGACTCGGAACGGACACAAAACCAATTTTGTTTCGAGGCCAACACTCCACAGCTGTGAGTAGACTACATCGGGGCTTGCTCGAAAGTGTCCATAGACGCGAGCGAGCATCATTTTCATCATCCAATCGGCTGGCAGGGGTGCCGACTTGGGCATCATGGCGGGTCTCGCACTTCAACACGTGGGTAGGGAACGAGGAAGGATAGACGTATGCGTAGACGAAATTCTGATGTCTTTCTGATGGCTTGCGTAAGTATCGTCCCCTTTTCGTACGTTCCATTCTCTGCAGTACTGCAGAAAGCAATGAGAGATCATGCCGAGGACAAGTACAAGCGCGGTTCCTCTGGCAATCGATAAGCGTGGAACGGGACGGGTACACCTTGCATCGGGCCCGTACAAGTAACTTTCGCCGTCCTGCACGCTAATCTTTCGTAGTGGCCGATGCCTTGGCATGTACTTTCTGCTTGTGGATACTGTCGTTCCGCTCTGCTACTGGCAAACTCAGAACACTATTCGGTGCCCGAAGTTATGCTCAAGACGTTAGCTGAGCACAGCACTTGTCTCAGTCGGCTCAGACCCTTCTGTTGGCGCGACGCTACGCTTAAGCAGCCAATCACGAAATTCAGTGGCTTTTGTTAGAATTTCCTTCAGAAGGGTCTAAGAGCTCGCCGTAGAATAACGGTATATAGGGAACTTCGTTTACCACTAAAATATAGTTTTATCAACTATCTTTCCCTACTACGCCTCCGATTTCTGTTTTTCGGATTAGGGTCGCGTACATCTAAGATTAATATTCGGTAGAGTCTACCCCTAGTTAAAATTTCTACTTAAGGCGGAAAAGAGAAAAGACGATTTTCCTCTCTGTTAAGACGGAGAAATGACGACTATTACTCGGCGAAAATAGGCGTACGAAAATCAAAAGACTATTTAACCTCCTGTATTTTACAGCTAGCGCTCAGACCCTCCTAGCGGAGGACCTGAATTTTAAATTCAGTTAGCGCCGGAGCAGGTGGGGCTGAGCTAACTGAGACAACACAGCACCTTTCCGCACCAACATGGGCTACACTGTAACGTGATGGGACTGGAACATCGCCGGTGTGCTTAAGCACGTGCCTTTAACTGAGTAATAGGCCTCCAGTGCGTACCTAGAGGTTGAATAGAGGCCTGCTCGCGACATGCAGAATAGTATGCCGTGACCGAGCAAGTCTGACCGTCCTGCTACCGAAGACATAGCTTAATGTGAGCTAAGCAGCTGCTGCCAGTTCCAAAGGTGGGTAGATGCATCAGCTGATACTCGGCCTGCCGTACTGAGCCGTTCAACGTTTCTACTTGACCGTACATCCACAAAGAATTTCGCTTATTTTCCTACACCGAAGCAGGGCAACAACCGCATCACCGTTAGTGCTCAACATCAACCACGTCGCCGGTACGAAGTTAATCTTGCGTATGGTGCCTCCACTACATCGCTTATCGGCCTCCTGCAGGTTCGATCGTGCTCTGACGAAGTGGATAGGTTTTGTCATTACAAAGTTACGCTTTTGAGCCGGATTCCCATCTATGCTATTGTGACATTGCATAATGTAAAAGTGGGATTCAGCCTCATTGGCCAGGCCTATTTGCCAAGGTCACCATCATCTTCAGCTTGCTCTGCAGGATGGGAAGGCTTGCTCGGCTTTTGGCAGTCTAGCTAGCATAGCTTATCATCTTTGTGAGGGTAGATGCGTGGCCACTCGTTGCAGGACGCCGGCCAAGGCGCTCGACCTCGTATACCCGGTCGGAACACAAGTTTGGTTGAAAGCCCGCCACGAGAAAAGCTGGAACTGGCAGTAACAGTTCGGCGGTATTGACTGAGCACTGTTTCTCGGACCTGTTCAACTTCTCTTGTCTTGATTGCGAATCCTCGTCAATCGCTGTTATACCTCCATCCCGTTTTCGACAGCCTTTGCTTGCGTCGAGTTGAGAGACGACGGGAATTACAGCATTTAGGTATGAAGAGTGGTGCGCCTAGCTTGCGTGGGTTGGATGTGCAGATCTACGAAGCGAATTACGTTGTGTTTCGTAGTGTCTGCGCTCACATGCGCTAAAGCAACTTGTTGTCGAAAAGTTGATGAGTCCTATATCAACCAGCCTCTCCAGGTGTCTGTGATATTTGTTTCCGAAGCATCCGAAATGGTAGTCGGCATGTCCGTCAGGTGACGCTGGTGGACGCCTGCATCGCTGTGGGGTTTTCGATCTCTTCCATATGAGCTTTATCATCAGTCTTCGGGTGTATGGGTAAGGGAGAGCGTCCTGTTCTTTGAGAACCTTTGCGGACGAAAGAGTTCTTAGGACTGTATCCTGGAGAATGGCGATCGCGTGATGACCGAGAACCTTGGCGTTCTAGCAGCAGTCAGCAAGTAGACGGAATACACCGTGCCAGAGGTGGACATACCAGTAGGACGCACCTGCAAACTAACATTGCCCGCCGTGGACAATGTTTTCGGCCGGAGCGGTGGTACTAATGAAACGTCCGGTACGGCATTACGCATGGACACCTGTATACTTGGGATATCCAATTTTCGAAGAGTCTGTGTCAACGCAGTCGCGTCGAGGTGTCTGAGGCCCTCAAAGCGGCCGCCTGATGCTCCCCTTCTTTGGCTTGTCGTATTGCACACTGCGTTGGAAGTCGGTCCACGAATTTTGCGACATGTTTGCTCCCCATAGGGAGATGAAGTCTCGGAAATGGTAGGATGGGACTTTGATCTCGTCGAGCTTCTGGACTATGCTCTTACGAGCTGATGCAGGTGGTTCGGAGCCACCGCTGGCTCCAATGGCGAGCTTTTCTGCGTCCTTCAGCTCGGGCTCCAGGTCTTGCCGCCGAATTGCTCTTAGACTTGGAGGGATCAACAGGTGGGCACTGCGCTCAGCAGCCTCAATGGCTTTTTCTAGGCTCTGAGCGGGTAGGTGTTCACCACAAAAAGCGAGCTCAGACCACTTGCGTCGTCGGCGTCGGAAAGACTGCGGCTTCGAGCGCGAGGTTCTGATATCTTCGCTTTCACGTGGCGCACGCACTGAATCGAGAACGACCTGCTTTGCATGCTCAGTTGGTGGTCGTGTTCCGTGAGGCATTGCCAACTCAAGTCCTACCGTGGCATTGTCCGAGGCAAGTGGCATCCGAGTGCCGTGGTCCACAGGCATGCCAAGCGTCCGATTGACGTCTGACCGTACTTCATCTGCATCATTCTCGGCAGTCAAAGGATCAGCCTGTGGGGTGACTGCTCCTGGTGACACGAGTCCTTCAAACACTCGATCCTCTTCACTAGCTTCACTCTCGCTCAAATCTGCTCCTGCGGTCAAGAAGGCGTAAAACTCCGTCAACGCTTGCTTCAATTCGCTTTGTGCTAATGTGGCAAGCCCTTGCTCGAATTGAAGCTCCTCTTCACTGGCGTCAAGTTTACTGAGTGGTATAAGCAACCTTTGTAAGCTCTTCTTCCATTCAGTCTGGATAGCATCCTTTGATAAGTGTTCCTTCTCAACGATATGACCTGCCTTCTTGACTTCTCGATTGATGTCACGACGATATTCAGCCATTTGTCTTCCGATGTCTTCAACCTTAAGCTGTCGGCGCAGCAACTGCTTTCCTTTGTCGCTCAGTTCCCTCGAGCGAGGTACCAGGGCCATGAGATTCTCCACATGGAGAAACTCGATATCACCGCCCGGGCCCTCTTCATTCGGAGAGCCTTCAGCGGATGTTGTCGCCTTCTGTAGCAGACTCCTTTTGTCACTCTCACCACTGAATTTACCGTCTGGGCCGCTGTGCCCAACGGAGCTTTCCTCCGGGTACGTATACAGTTCGAACCCTGGGACCTGTTTGAGTAAAGCAGCATATTCGTCGATACTGTTGGTTGGCGAAGCTCGCCCAAAAGAGGGGGGAGGCTCTGGCACGCTCGGTCCACGATGACTGTGGACTCCCGTATCATCAATTTCATGCTCTCTGAAAGCTTCATGCAGCTCATCGGCCGCGAGAGATCCGTCGTTGAGAACTTTAACTTCGTCAGACATAGCGGTGCACAAACTACTCCACGGGTGTACTGATTATAGCTCGAGATCCATTCATGATATACGCAAACAGTCGATAAATAGAGCCAACGCGAAAAGCTGATTAACCATGACGAGGATATTTGCCTCACGGATGATAGACTTAGAGTAAGTATTGCATGAAGCAGTCAATCATGCAAGAGTACAGCAAGGCTGACACGAGTTTCGAGGCTGTAAGGAGGACAAGGTTTCTTCCACAATGAGAACTGCTAATCGACTAAAGCAAGAACACAGTCTAACGGCCAAAACCTGCAGCAATTTCGCGACGGATCCACCAAGTGGGCCACCAGTCTCCACCGCCTGAAAGTCAAGATGCCCCTCACTTCGTGCTAGGGTAGTCTTGCTGGGGCGTCTAGTCATATTGGCAGTCGTCGCGTGCACATTGAACCCCTCTATGCGGTTCAACGAGTCTTACGAGGCCTCCCCGCGTGATATCGCACCTCTGGCGGGGCCTAGGTATTGGACATTGAGCATACAAGCTTGTAACCCTTGTCCAGTCATTACAAGATTTCGCAAGCCGCTACGGCACTGAATCCATACCAAAAACACCCCCGAGAACAGATTGCTCGTGAATCTAGATCACAAGCGCCTAAGGAAGCAGCATCTCCCGCTTCGCCGCTTCACCATCTTTCAGTGGTTTTAACTACACCACCGACCGCACAACGTGACTTCCTATGCCGTTCAGAACGATGCGAACAGACAATTAATGCTCTTCATGTTGCTGACGATCATTCGTCGCTAAGCCACGCCGCTATGCCACCCCCCACTACCGCTCGCGAGGGCCGCAACAAGGAAAAAGGTATGCCTGACCTGGTGCCATTGTGCATACGCTCATCACTATAAGCTGTCCGGGAACAGCCTGCACCGGTCCCTGCTGCGCCGCCACGTCCCCAGGAGTATGTCAGTCACATTCATTTCTCCCTGTAAGTAACCTGACAGAGCAGTAGCCCGAGATTCATTCCACCGGAAGCGCCGAGTCAGACAGATTTGCGTGAGAGTGGTGCTCCAGCTACAGCAGTTGGGGATAGAGGGTAGGTAATATATCTTCCTTCAGACGACTACCCTTCTAAAGTCGACTTCTCAAGCTACCGCCATACGCCACATGATCTCAGAGCGCGCCTACCGGCACTACCGGGACGCGCAGTCGAAGAAATAAATGCCAGCAGCTCACAGCATTCACTGAGGCACCAGCTCCGGCCACAGGCAGCAATCTCAGAGCCGGCCGAGAGCCGCTCTAGTCCGTGGACGACAAATCTGGCTTTACGAAACACACCGGACGTTCGAGGGCCCGTACAGGCCATGACTCTGAGCGTTGCGGGGTCCGCAATGGCTATAGGTCAGGAAGGACGCAACAATAATGACGACGACGATGACGACGACGACGATGATGATCCAGATGACGATGACTTCGATGAATTTCCTTTTACCAACTTGAAGAACGAAGTTTGTCAGCTTTTTACCAAGATCCCTCTGCCGGACTTCACGCAGCGTGTCCAATTCTTGGACAATAACCGGGAGCTACTGGCTAAAAACGCCGTTAATACGATCGAAGCAGAGTTCTTCAAACAAAGTGTGGACTTCTCTCGAATGGGGAAGAATGCAGCCACAATGTCGTGTATTTTCTCACTTGCTCTTCTCCGAGTGAGTAAGAGTCAAAAGCAACTAAGCCCCTTTTTCCGCATGTTGCTCCTCCAACAGAGTGCTGAAAAGCAAGGATATAATGATGTTGTGCGACTCCTCAACACTCTCGTGGAGCAGAAGGCCCAGCAGGAGGGTCCATTGTCCCCCCCGCAACGAAAGCCAATGAGACGCAAATCAGCACGGAGCGACATTGCAACACTGAGGATTTCGGACCTGTTTCAGCAGGGCCTGAGCAAGGATTCAGAATATTACATTGGCGCTGCTGATGTAACAGATGAAAAATCTATTCCCAAAACGTTGAGCCCGGGCTACAAGGTAAGGAGAAATGCAAAGGACTTTTTCGTACCTGGAAAGGTGTTCGCCATCCTTTGGACCGAAGCAACGAACAAGAAAATGCCGAAGAAGATGGCAACGGAGGACCTACTGAAACCTCGTCGGGACGAGAGCTTGAGTGTAGTTCGGTATGGTGAAACCGTCTTCACTCATGTTCGCCGTATGGTGGTTGTCAGGTCTCGAAAGGGCTATTCTTGGTGTGTTTCGATTGGTACTTATGGAGGGCAGGGCTTGGGTAAACCTGGTCTAAAACCAGAGGATATCGCAGATCACACAGTCATATACGATATCGACAAAAAGGTCGTTTTTCTGGATGACGAACCCCGGTCAGCCAGGAGACCAATTGGAGTGCAGATGGTGAAAGGTGAGACACTCGACCCGGCGAGCCGTATCCATCTGGGCAAACCATTTAACGTTGAGTGGAATGTGAAGGTCATGGACGTCGGTCAAGTGGTCCCAAAGGATCTGCCTGCTCTCCTGCTCTACGTGAAGCAGGTGATGGGTCTCTAGGTCATTTACACTATACGTTAAGACCTCAGGACGCATCGCACTGACGCCAAATTCTCCGTTGAGGGCGCTACTGCTGGATTTGTCGCCCAGATTGTGCGCCCTAGCTTCGTGGTCCTCATTTCGGATCTTGAAGCACATCTTGAGCAAATTGTTCAGCCTACTCGGCACTGGGGTGGACACTAACGCCAGCAATTTCCAAGAACCAGTGTATCATCTACCTTCAGGGTAACGGCGTTTCACAGGGCTCTATGAAAGGTAGCACGGTTTCATAGCGCTTGAGCACGCGAGATCCTGTTACAGAATAATGTACGTCGGGATCATTATGGTCGAAGAAGAGTTTGGCGGAGTTCTAGCACGTGAAAGAAGAATGTGTCTCAGCACACCAGCTCTTTCACACATCGCCGCATTTATCACTGAGAGGATATGCTAGTAGTTCAAAAACCCTGTCATGGATACTTCGGGCTGTGTAGTTCTTCCGAGTCAGCAATACTAGTATTGTTTAGTCGCGTTCCACGGTCGCGGCGCGTAGCGTGCGGATTTTATCTACAGCAGGGGAGTCAGTGGCATCGGTGCTTGTGGCAATGGTCGACTCGATGCCGGCACCCAGTAACTAAAGCATGATTTCTGCTCATCTGAGGCTCATTAGACACATGCCATTTCCTCTTCACCGTGTGCAAGCGCAATGTCAGAAGCTGGCATGTTAGTGTAAACCTAAATAGTAGTTCGCACATTCATCATGCACGTTTGTACTCCTCACTGTAATCTTGATCCGCACAGTCGCTTATTAGTAGCTGCTGCTCCTTACACGATAAAACGCGCTGCGCGTAGAACGAGATATTGGCTTTTTCTATCGAGACTAGTGTAAATTGTTCGCTTTGATAAGTGGCTTATAGCAATATATTGCTTATAAGTAATAGTTGAATAATTTATGAGTTACTGTCGTTGCGAATATTGCGTTGAACAATTGGTTATTATAGAGAAAGCGAACTGTGCGGATAAAGATTACAGTAGTGGGTACTGGCGTAGGTTCATACCCGCCTCATGTGCCAATCAACGTTGTCATTGCTTCACCGGATCCGAGCTCTTGCCGAATGAGAATGCTGCATCAGCTGCTACTTTAAAAAGGTGGTCTTACGCTCTTTACTTCAGGAAGTCTTTTACGACACGGTGTTCCTAACTTGCTGCAGTTCATCCTGGTGTTGTCGGGCAGCAGACAAGCCACTCCACTGCTGGCGAACCACAAAGGGGGACAAAAGCCTCGGGAAACTCAATCTTGCGAGCTTGAGCACTATGGTCATGTACTTCTGTACTATCGTCAGCACGTGGCTTCTTGCATCTCGCTACATTATGAGGGGCAATGTGCATGAGTGGCGTATGTTACTGCTTGCATGTTCTTACCTTCTTCTCTTTGACGGATACTGTAAAAGTTTCGTTGTTTCTGAGAACAGTATACAAGCGAAGTAAGTATGTTGGACAGCGGATTCTTCAAGTTCTTTAACATCATCGTGAATTTGCACGGCCTCCTGTTTTATACAAATAGTCGAACACTGGATATATCAAGAATGGGGCCTTCGTTGAATCGATGAGGCCCAAGGAATGTAACATCATGATACAAGCAGTAGTGAACATGCGAGCTGTGCTAGAAGCCATGCGTTTTCAATGACCCGTGCGTGTATTCGCTCCGTTTCTTACAGAACGACAAGCCTAAGCCTCTTTGGTGAGGGGGCTGGTTGTAGATGCGCATTTGATGTAGTAAACCAAGCCGTTATGCAGAAGGAGAGCTAGGTGATAAGTCCGTCAAACCAGAGGGCATAGATGCTGCGCCAGCGGAGCTCATCGATCCTAGAGCCAGACTGACGATTTGACAGTAGACCCCGGATTAGCTCACAGCTTGTTCAACTGTCGGTCGATCCATGCGGTCAACTTTGAGTACTGACAATGGTAGACTTACTATCAGCCACACTGTGAGCTAATGTTGGATAGGGTGTATGTCCTAATGAGACTTGCGCTAGAAGCTATGAGCACCGGTTCGCATGGGCAAAAGTGGTCATGCGCCGGCCACCTTGCTTGTCTAGGGGAGGATAAGGATCTCGTCCGCGGAGACCTTGTAAGCTTGGTTGGCACCCAATACGGAGCAGCAGAAGAGACAAAACTGCAATTTCACGGGGAATGAAGCGTGACATAGTACTTATTGTGGTCTTGCTCTATTCTGCACAGTTCCAAGCATGCTTAATCGGCACTTAGACATTACTACTTCCACCCGCATCGCTCAGCAATGGGTACGACGAGATTCCACACGCCTTACCCCGTCTTGATTCGAGCAAGCCTCAAGCCACCCCCTGACGCGGCAAGAGCTGTTGTGAGTGACGGTTTTGACTAGTCTGAACCTTCAACGTATCATATCCACGATCGAGCCATAAAGCAGTCCTACACGAATGGCCCGATACCGCGAGCCACGGGACTACGCGTTTTCGGTCTGAGATCCCACTAATGCACGATTTTGCCTTACGCCTTGTGGACCAGCGGAGCCGCCATGTCCACACCAAAGCAAGGCAACCGGATCACAGATTGCCTTTACATTAATTCTCGAAGGATCAAGCTAGGTATTGTGCCGGTACTGCAAGACATATGTGCAGTAATAATGCACGAACATTATGTATTCAGCCAATGGTAGTACTCGGCGTGTGCATCTTGGCAGTGCTGGATTGCATAAATCGTAGGTCAACTTCTGAACAACAAGTACGTATACGCACTGTCTTCGACCTTGGAGGCCCAGAACCACTGCTGAGAAAGCCAGGTCCTTCACCATGGCGTTGGAGCTAGACAACAATTACGAGGACAAGGTAATGCGCACACACGACACCAGCTAGATACAGAAATCGCAAACCTCGTACAAGAGACCGGAAGCGCAACTCGATTAGACGAACCCACCAACTTGTGCAGTGACAGCTCGCCCAACTACGCTTCCTTGCTTCGCTTCAGAGCAATGATCATCACCCGGCCTTCTTCCGTTTTACTAAAGAGACGGATGTCGCCTCGCTGACTCGCGGCAGACTAACAACCTTGTGGAATCCACCCAAGCATGTGATATGGTATCAATCTGGCGGGCCGTCATTAAATGAACTTGGCCGCTTCGAGCACGAGTTGTGGTGGGCTTGGCGGCCATGTTAATCGGATGGGGTATGCCTGGGCTCGGCACCATGCTTACCAAGATGAATGGACCCTTCTCAGTCTATGGACTATAGCAGACCTTATGCCACTAGTATCAGTCGGCCTTTCAGATTCAAATCTCGAGTACCAATATCGAGGACAGAGCTATAACTTCGAAGGGATGCAATTTACGACTGGGCGCTGACCGCGATCGCGGTAAGCTGACGCCCGAACTCGACGTGAGTCTATAAACCTGATTACAAAGACGGCAGTCGTGACGTGACGCACAGTGAAACGACGTCAAGCCTACGACAACAAGCGAATGACACCTACAAAGGCATCTCATGGACTATTGGCCCACAACCCTCCAGTCAGCATTGAGTCACACAACACTCGTGGTTGGCAGTGTTTCGGCGACTACACGAAGATGCTTACCCGATATTAGCATCGTCTTTGGGCAACAAAGACGAACTTCGAGCTTGTTCCTTCCTCCATAAAATAAGGCGAGTAGTGCAGGCTTCTTCCCGGCACCATCGGTGAGCATCGATTCCCTGAGCCAACGACATGGTCGCCCACGCCAAAGAGCGGTGACCCCTGCAGCATGTCAGGCATCCGCATCTGAGGCCTAACCGTCGCTAAGCCTCACCGATGCTTAGTACACCTGGCAAGGTATTTTGTCGACAACTGTAGGCGACTCCGAAGCTAAAGACGTGAACACAGCTGTGAAATGATCGGCACTTAAGATGTCGTGTCTCAGTGTGGTACTTTCACAGGGGCTCACTTTGACAAGATGCTATCTCAGGGACCATTCTCCCGGAGCCGTCGTGCAGATCTGCCTCCAAAGTTTTACGGCGCAGCGAGCCATGCGGGCGCCTGTGAAGTGGGTCTACTCCATACAGCTTGCTAGCTTAGTGTACTCAAACCGAGTAGCTCAACACACTATTGTAGCCAGGCGTCGTACAAGGCAACAGCGTGATACATGAGTACCTAAAATGCGCATCGGGTGATAAGAGTTAGACAACATGCGCGGGTGCGCTACCGGCATTTGCTATTACTGGGATCAGTAGCTTCAAGACCTCTTTAGATCCAGGCAGACAGGCAACTGCTTAGAGCTGTTCTCGTCGTCGGGTCGTGCTTTATGTCCTACGAGTTATGCAAGCTGCGCACTTATATCCAGATATGTATGATCTTGTTGACTTGAGAAACAGGCAAGAACCCCCGGAATACGCAAGGTAAGCCTGCACTTTTGGCTTAGGAAGGTGGGTCTGGGGAGTACAGGGCTCGATACTTGGAATTCTCAGGAAGTGAGTAGATGTATGACGCCGTCGGTCTTAGCTCACTAATGAGAAGGCCTATAGGGAAAATAGGCTATTTACGGTAGAAATTAGGCTAGAAACCCTAATTGTTGTCTTAATTATATATTAAAGTTGTTCTTACCTAGGTAGTTATAAACTTACTACGTATACAGTATAAATTTCTCTTACTAGTATATTATAAACTTATAATAATCGTTACTATTAAAGATACGTCTAAGGCTACGAATAGCGTTCTTAATCGTTTTATTTATACTAGAATATAGTAGTTTAAGACTAGGGAGTTAGCGCTTTAAGTATAACTAGTAGGGTTCTATTATATTTATATTAGAGCTACGAGAAGGCTAGAACTTATAGTATTTAATTCTATCTTTATCCTTTAGGTTTAATATTTACTAGGCTCGAGTATATAAACTAACGTTATCTTCGATAAGTACTACTTTTAGTCGATAAAAGAGGGTACTAGCGTAGGCTTAGTACCGACGAATATAAGGTATAAGTAAGGGCTTTAGAACTTAGAATATATAGACGTAAGCGTTAATTCCTCTCGACTTATTATCGTATATAAATAGCTTACTCTTAAATACTTACTTCGGTTTCTTCTTTCGAAATATATACGGTACTTTACCCTATAGCTATAAAGTTATTACGCGCTCTTATATCTTAAGATTAGTCCGTTTAATAAGTACGTTAGTAGCGGTATCCTTACGCTTTAAGAAGGAAGTCGAGTCTTAGCGAGCTTATTTAATATAATTAGCGTCGAATTATATATTTTCCTTATTTATCTACTATAGATAAATCTTTAACTTAATCCTTTCTTATATAGTCTTCTTTCGCTAAACCTAGTACGGTATTAGCTATACCAGGCTAATAACCGACTAAATTATTAAGGAAAATATAGAACTATCTCTATAAGTCGTAAACTTATAGGTATCTTATACCCCTTAAGGTCTTATAGTATAGTACTTTCCCTTATAAGAGATACTAAATAATACGTAGTACTTATTAATAAAGATAAAGATAACCTCTTATCGAAGTTAATAAATAATCTAAGTTAAGAATTAATATCTTAAGTTAATATAATTAAGATTTAAGAGTAGCTTAATAAGTTATACTCGTCTAACGATTAAGAAGAGATAATCGAAGTCTTAGTAGTCTTATATAATATTTCGTAATATTTAATATAATATCTTAAGTTTAAAGATATTATAAGTAACTACGTATAAGCTAAGATTATAGTACTTAAGAAATATATCTCGAAGTTATACTAAGGTAGGTATACCGTTAATAATACGTAGTAGTCGTTCCTCTTACGAGAGGTCGTCGAGCACCTCGAGTAAACTAAGAAGGTTACCTGCATCTACTCACTTCCTGAGAATTCCAAGTAGTAAATAACAATAAGTTATGGAAAAGTGGGTCGCTTAAATGACGGTTTTTACAAGTAATTCGATTGTAGCTCTAGGCACGGGGTACCTAGGATTCTCCCCTAATTATCGCCCGTTCTTCCCTAGACCTAGAGCCGACGTCATGTCTACAGCTGTTAAATGATAACAAAATCCAGGCCCACTTTTCCACAACTTATTGTTGTTTACTATCGAGCCCTGTATCACTGGCTCCTTTGGTTTTGGGAAGTCTTAGTTAGCGGCCTTACTGGCCAATGATATGCCTTGAGAATGGGATCATCTTATACCCCTGTACCTTTTATTGGAATGGTGATGGGCATGATTTCAAACCTCCAGTAACAATCTCCGAAACCTGTCTATGTGCAAGCTTCGTTTCTGGATGGACCGGCATTTCATTGTCTTCACAGTAGTCAACTCGTATCCACACTAGCAGCCTGTGACCACTTCACAGCCCCAGCAGTGCGACTGCGTACGAAACAAGCAGCGTGTTCGGACGAGTCTGAAACATTGTTGGCAAAAATTGCCGTTCCGTTACAACAAACTTCTGGTATCATTCTTTCACTGCTCTTCTCCATTACTGCCTGCATTCAGCCGGAATGGTACTCTCGCAGTCTCGAGCTTGGGATTGGAGTATTCTGTATTCCCGGTGAAGGCCCTTCACACCAACTCTCCCTTTCGGTCCGAATGCCTCGGTCGAGTTCCGATCACATCGCTGGCTCGCTTTGTGGTGGCGACAGCACGGTGTGTGCTTGCCGGCGCCGACAAGTGTACAGTATGTCCGAAGCGGATTATAACGGCCCCAGTAATACTGTTGTAATCAGCTTGAACATTGCAGTCGTCCCGCCCGAAAGAAACTGTAGCAGGCTTTTCGTTGCTGACCCCAGCACGATGTCGTCCACAAAACTCAGCCTACACTCCATCGCATGCTTCCGCACGCTCTAATTAGCAACTACCACAAGCCATCGAACCCATCACTCGCCCACAAATAGGCGAGAACGTATCATTGGTACACATTCCAACCTGCAGAGGCGGGAACGGTGTCGCAGATTGCGACCGTATATGCACTCTGGTTGATGCTCAACTGCACCCACCAGATAATTATTCCATCTCTTCTTCAGACGCCGTAGCCTCTTCACCTCGATTGAACTCATATCTGAAGTAGGTGATGAGATGTCTGGCATGTGGTTCGCCTTCTACCATACCGATGTCCTTCACTCGGATATTCCAGTCGATGCTCTGGGGTTTATCGAAGTGAAGGCGGCTTGTCAAGAATAATTCTTCTCCAGCGGTCAACGTGACAGCGATGGGCGCCTTCGTGAACTTTGGCTCGTTCTTGATCGTGCGTGGTCTGTCTCCGCTGCCATAAACTATGGTATGAGCTCGTTGCTCGGCCCCCGAGAATCTCTTGTCTAGCAGACCTCTGTTCCCGTAGGAGTTGATCGGTATCGCCCAGCAATATCCACGTCTAGCCTTCACTACAACAAAGCGGCGTATGTGGCTGAAGATTTGCACATTGTCTTTGGACAGTGTGAATCTATGAAAAGGTCTGTCGAGCTTTTCAGAGACCACTGTCTGGTTTGGTTTCATGCCGCTGCCAGCATTCTCGTGCCAGACCATACCAAATACGCGGCCGCGAATGAAGAATTGTTCCGCCGCTTTGCCATATCGAACGTAGTACGACCTGTCAAGCTCAGCCTTTTTTTGCTGATCATAACCCTCCAGGAGATTGAGTTTCGGGCCCAAGCCCTTGTTATTCTGTCTCAGATCAGGGGCCGCGCCTCGCAATGACATCCTTTCCGTCTCCAATGTATTCGATTCTGATAGCACGGCCGATGCCGTCTCAGCTGATGATTGAGCAATGGCGTATGTGCCAACTGCTGTGCCACCAGTCAGTTCCAGTGAAGATCGCAACCGTGGCTCCTGAGGCGTAAATACGTTGTATCCTTGAGATGTACGCGAGTCGGGATTTCTGATCCATGGAGAAGTGTTTGCTCCGGAGGGCATTGTACCCATCCCAGCTGCCGCACGAGAGCCTGGGAAACTGCCAAGCGCCATGGCTGGTGATGGTTCCGAATGCTGCAAACCCATGTTAGTGGGCGTATCAAGGCCGGACGTGCGGAAGGGCATCGTGATGGGAGAAGCTCGGAGGTCAATCCTGGTAGGCTCAACTAATGAGCTACTTGAGGAGCGCGTGTCCATGGCTACAGCAGCCACCGAGGTCTGTGGGACATTGTGACGTGATGTACCTGTTGTCAATCCAGCTGGCGAGGTCCTTGCCATATTGGAGTAGCTTTGTGCGCTGTCTACTGCATGGCTGAGGGTCCCGATCAAATCGTCCACGTCTTTCTCGAAACCGAGCTTAGTACTCTGTCGTTGCTCAATGCGTAAAAACCAGTCACAGGCTTGACTAACTGGAAGCTCCATCCTCTGAGCTCTAGCTAACATGAGCCAACGCTCTGCAAGTTTCCTTGCATTGGCGGCCTGACCTTGACGTAATGCCTGCACAGCACGACTGCGAAGACTGTCGATGTTTTCTCCCCAAATGCCCGGGTTCTGTTTGCAGTAAGTTGCACATTCTGTAAAACTTTCGAGCTTCAAAAAGTCATCCAGCTTCTGCGAAAGTGCCGGCTGCTGATTCGCGTGGCTGCGGACCGCTGCTGATCTGGTGTGAGTTTCTTTAGAAGCTACCACATAGTGGGCAGCAACTGTTTGCTGGTCGAAACGACTAGACAGAAAACCCCGTATCAATGCTACTGTCTGAGAAGGTCTGCGGCCGTTGAGTCCTTACCTCGCGGTAGCCAAACTTGGAATCTCAGAAGAGAGATATCGAGGATCTTCTGGCGCAGCGGGAGGATGGCTGGATGGCTGGGTCAGAAAAGCGCCATATAGATAGGCAGATCGCGCGCTTACCTTGTCAGGGGCACTCTACCCGTGTTCGCACCTTCGTCGTCAGCAAGGCAGACTGCCATATCCGGAAGAGGCTTTTGTTCTTACCTCGAGTAAAGGCACGTCGCTTGTCATTAGTATCCATTTTCGCGTGACGAATAGGAGCAACATATGCGTTGTCCTTTCTGTCAAATATCACCTTCAGCCATTATACAAAAACAAAGCTCAGAGTGAAAGCTTCGTAGATTCGCATCATGTCGCTGGGGAAGACGATCTAATCAATCTCCTCCGTCTTTCGCAATAGCATTTCGTGGCGTTCGCGTGAGCCGGCCATGCTCGTGATTCGAGAGCAGTAGCGCTGGCGCATTGCTAACGCTGCAGCTCGGGCTCAGTGACATGTGCTTGGAGGATAGAGCTTCAGGGCAATCAGTGGTGGACACGTTCGGCAGTCGTGGAAACCAGGAATACCTCATTGCGACATCGACAAGTCTTTACAACTTCGGAAAGAATGGAGGTGAATAATTGCCCTACCCCAAGCACGGATCGCGGCGTTGCGAGGTGGGGCTGGAGCAGGCATTCGGTGTCCTCCACTGCGAAAGCGCGTCGATGCAATCTCCGGCCCATACGCCCTACAAACCCAGAAGCTCTGCTACTGAGGCATCACTTAATCCTGCTTTGGTCTCTTGCGACCAAGAGTTGGTGACAATGCTGGATTCCTGTAGACGGAAAGCTTGGTCTGCTAAAGTATGCAGTAAGTATGGTGCGACCTTGAGAGTCGTTGTTGGCTCTTTACGTGCAGTGGAAATCTGATGGCTGTGTGTGCGCAGACCTTCATCCCCAAAATGGCCACGGTTAAGTTTACGACGAAGCACGAGTTGTCCCTCCGTGCGCGTAACACCAGAGTTGTTGGTAGCAGCCACCGACTTCGAACATGTGATACCAGTCGGTGACTCCCGTCGTTCTGTTCCTCATTTGAGCATCACCCCATTGGCAGCCTCAGACCTGCTCCAACCTCTCTTCCCAACATATGGTCACGAGTTGCGACCTGGCGATGGCAGTTATGGCCCTTCTAGCGCAGAGTCGTTGCTTACAGATGAGACTCACTACAAACCTCCATCCTCTCGTACCGATGCACAGCACGATCACTTTGAGAGCCCGCTCAGCATTCCCCCAAAAACGATATCATCTATGGATGGCGCCGCACAAACACATTCGGCGCTGGATTCCCCAGCAGAACGGGAAGGAGATCCAGGGTTGGCCTCTCGTAGCGAAAGAGATCAATGGAACGCCATGATCAACGGTTTGCAACAAGTGGCTAGCCACCGTTCGAACGCCGTCGACATTCGGTCAGGCGCACAAGAGGAGGGCAGAAACCTTATAAATTTGCACTCTCAGCTAGCCTCCCAGATGGTGCCTATCTTCGAGGTGGTCAGAGCAAGATTAGCTCCTGTGTTAGGAGAGGATTGGCATGCTTTAGTGCAGAATGTGAACTCTGCTGAGGATCTTTTCGCACAAATTTCAAAGTCTATGAAGGTATTTGATACAGCCCAAGAACGCGTACAAGCACTGGAATGGCGCCTACTCGAGAAAGAAGAACGTTTGTACGCGTCATACCGTGTAGGCGGCTCGCCCGTGTCGACCATGGAGGACGTGGGTGAAGTTTTCTCAGAGCTGTCTAGCGTCCCACTATCCCCAGAACCAGAGTATTTGCAGTCGCAGAGAGAGGCCATGGACAATCGCAATGTCTTTTCTCCTGGACCCGAGTCAAGATCTCGTGATGCCACCCGTGGCCATTCCACCATTCTAGAAGATGTCCCAATACTGTCGCCCGATGATTCCTTTCTGTTCAGCTTAGACGAACCAGTTAACGTTCCTCTACCAGCCAGCCATCCAGACGATGAGGCTACACAGCCAGAATCACAAAGCCTTCAGCATTCCATCACGCAGCGAGCGGAGACACAGCTGTTGCACTACAATCCAGAAGACACAATGTGTGAGGGCTTTCAGTTCGAGTCCAACGACGAAGAAGCAGCACAGGCACTGTGGCCAGGGAGCCTCCCTTCCAGGGCTGAGATTGCTAAAAACCATCCGCCAACTTCCACCATGATGGGCTTTTACCAGTGGATATCGTATGGCGCACCCTGGCGTCTCTGGAGCAGTACTACGGGTTTGGGTTATCAGAATCGTGTATACTTGCTTCCTGTCGACACGAGATTTCTCCGGTCGTTAATGTTGAATGTCTTTGAAGCCACTTGCTTGGAATTGTCGTCTGCACCACGAGTCCTCCTTTTGAGGGATAAGGTAGAGGATGTGCAGGCAACACGGGTGGCACTCATGAATAATTGGCTCTGGGAGCCTACTTGTCCAGTAGGCGAGATAGACCACTCTCCGTTCGCCAGACCTCTATTTGAGAGCAGACAGCAGGCGAGCAGCGTCCAGGCGAGCAGTATCACAGAAAATGCGTCAAAGCATCACCTAGCACCCGTGCCGACTACTCCACGACCAAGACCTGCACACAAGTCGAGCATGAGTACGATCGTGCAGCTCAATTGGCACACGGCGGCCAACTCACCCCCAAACCACATTGACCCTCTGCTCAGTGAGCCGAACGATCGCCTTAACCCGACAAGCTTGCTAGCAACTGATGTCAATAGTACTTTTACAGGCTCCAGGCCTCCTGTCACACGAAGGATATCGGTGCCATAGTTGCTGTTGCATCTGCGCGTCTGTGGCAAGTCTGTGTTTGATTGGCAATACCGCCCGCTGGCATTTGCAGTGTTGACGCGATGGCACGCATATAGACGGGCATCTAGGACTTCGAGGTTGCGGATTTGGCAGATTGCATAGTGATCAATGCAGCACCACGAGATCGGCCGAGTGGGTGGGCCAGTTTCTGGCGATGATGGGATGCTGGATTTGAGCTTCGGATAGACTTTGTATACATACTTTCGGCTTTCGGTACACCTGATGTGATAGAGGTAGATGGCCATTACTGGCCTGCGGTACACGATCTCATAGTGGGAAGTCTGACCGGTGAACGACTAATGTCATCCTATCGGATCAAACGGATCATGACCAGGCTTGGAGTTGTGCAACATTCACAATTTAGACATACAGATATAAGATAGAAGCACATAAACAGACACCAAAATCGGTGCACTACATGCTCGTCTACCACTTCATCCTGTCTTCACCTTGTGCTCTCATCCGCACAGACCTGTGCGCCCATCTATATGGTTTCTATATTCAAGACAGGTTGCTGATCAACCATAACGGACCAACTCTGGGCCTATCGTATCTACTACAGCTGCATCGTCTGCAGGCACAGACCGTCACAGCTTCGGGAAGCGCACCCTTAGGAATTGGCTCGGCCAGGCAACGTCTACTCCCAGCTTGTGCGCAACCCTCAGAACCCACTCCGGTTCCCTCATGAATTGTCTTGCAACAAGCACAACATCCGCATGCGGATCTCTGCCCTGCTCAGCATCCGTCAAATCATGAACAGCTTGAGCCTCCTCGCCAAGCGACGGCTCCCTCTCCTCGACCAGATCTCGCGCCTGCTCAGCATCCGTAATGAGACCAACCGCACCAATCAACAACTTCTTGCCATCCGCCTTCACCTCTCTCCTGATTCTACCAGCGTTCTTCGTTTGATAATCCTTAATTCTGAACTGAGCCGTGTCCTGGCTGTGATGGTTCCCACCACTGCTCGCATCAAGCAGATCCACACCAAGTTCGGGCAGCATCTTCGCAAGCTTGATCGTGCTTTCCACGTCCCAGCTTCCACCAGCTGCCTTCTCAACTTCGCTTCCCTCGAGCCACTCCGTCATACTCAACCGCAAGAACAACGGCATGTCCTCCGGGATCACACTTCTAACAGCAGCGATGATCTCTTTCACGAACCTCGTCCTGTTCTCGAAGCTCCCACCATAACCGTCAGTCCTCTTGTTCGTCACAGGGCTCAGAAACTGCGAAATAAGATATCCATGCGCCCCGTGAATCTCAATCACATCGACACCGGCCCTCACAGCTCTAACCGCCGCACTCTTCCAGTCCTCAATCATCTCGCCTATCTCCTGCAGAGTCAGCCCCCTCGGCTCCCAAAACCCACCCTCAGGATCCGTCTCATCCCTCCCATCCCAAACCATTTCTCTTCTCCCACTCGGCCCAACAACACACCCAGGCCCCCACCCACCCACATCCTTAGTAGACCTCATCCCATTCTTCCTCCTCCCATCATGTCCCCCACCAATCCACGGCGCCGTCTGACTCGCTTTCCTCCCCGCATGCGCAAGCTGAATCCCCAGTAACGCGCCCTGCGCATGCACAATGTCCGCCACAGCCTTGACCCCGTCGATCTGCGCGTCAGACCACAACCCAGCATCATTCGGACTGATCCGGCCACAGGGCTGCACGGACGTCGCCTCGATGAAGACCAGACCCGCGCCCTTGAGCGCGTAGTGGCCGAGTGTCGCGACGTGGTAGGGCGTCAAGGCACCGATCGTGGGACCCGTGGCCGCGACGGAGTATTGGCACATGGGCGCTACGACGATTCTGTTCTTGAGGGTCAGGGAGCGGATGGTGAGGGGTTGGAAGAGGGTAGGGATTTTGGCGGTGGTGGGGTAGGCGGCGCCTGGGGAGACTTTGTGTTGGGGGATGAAGTAGGGGATGCCGGGGACGGGCGGGTTTAGGTTGGGTTGGGCTGGAAGGGCTGCGGCGTGGTGGGTCGAGGCTGAGTCGTGGAGGGAGGTGGTGGAGGTTGAGGTTGAGGTTGGTGAGATGGTAGCGGGCGCCATGATGGGGTGGTTAGGTTGTAGATCCTTGTAGCTGGACTGGGTACGACTCAGACCTGTGATGCTCAATGTGCGGTTGTTGTGATCTATCCGTTGCTTCTCATCTGTGCTAGAACTTCCAAAATGCCGGCAGCAGCAAGTTTATATCAAATATCGCACATGTCCCGCGATACTTAAAATGATGGAATCCGCTTTCTCGCAGACCGCTTAGTCACAATCGATGTTCAACTAGGCAGGCAGTCCTCGTGATAACTCTCAGGAACCACAGGGAAGGCACGGATTTATTTCTCTAGTCTGGTACAGCGGTAGATAAAATAGTGAGCTGTGTTATCCTCTTTCGAGCCGAGGATAAGGCAAAGACGCTAAAGGATCATTTGTGTTTGTGCTTAGTAAGACGGACTGCCGAAAGAGGCAGGACGCGGAGGCTTTTGCGAAACGGTTTGAGACGGTCATGTCTTCGTGGAAGACGTGGATGCTGAGGATGGTGATAGATCCCTCTACGATACGGTTGTCTATTGATTGGTACTATAGCCAAGATGCTTTGTGCAGGACGTGGCGCGGGAGCGCCCTGCATTAATACTCAACCAGTGGATGGCCACATATGTAGAGTTCGTGGAAGAGCGAGCGGATCACGTTCAAGCTCATTTTTCCTAGCTTCGAGCTGCTGCTTCTATCTCCTTCTTGGTGTCTTCTAGCTTTTCAACTCGTCGCCCTGTCAAGACCACGATATTGGCTTTGGCTCTGGCTCGAGCAAATGCGATCGCGGTACTTCTGCCTATACCAGAACCCATTCCTGTTATGAGGACATTTCGGCCTTCAGCAGAGAGCTCCAGACGTGAGGATCGATCGCTGGATATGCTTGGTTGTGGTACATTTTCGTGAGGGAAGGGAACCCCATGTTGCTGACTGGTGCTGCCAAGTGTGTGAGTATGCTGCTGCTCTTGTGCAGCTGTCCGAACGATGTAAACGACATCATTACTGACAAAAACACAGTTCATCCAAGAAATGCCTTGCGTGCTGGCTTTGTGCGGGGTCAGATTTCGTCTAAGCAAGACTCGCGACTAGGAAGTTAGGAACTGAATCCGGTGCTGGAGCTGTAGCAAAGGCAGATATCGACAGACCATTGATATTATAACAGAGTCTAGCGACTTGAATCTTATACCAAGAATGGCAAGCGCGCTCGACATCCGCGCAGGGTAGTAGCCTTGTACTTACCGCATCACCTACCATGGTAGCTCATGCCCCTCACGGTGCCAGAAAGTGCCTGTCTCGCCCATGCCCTTGACCTTGACAACATTGTTCCACAACTTGCTTGCCGCCTCTTCGGGGTCTACGAACTCTGGTCCGTCGGCTCCTGGCAGCAAACCAGACCTGACAAAACCCGGATGCAGCAACAAGACAGGAATGTTCTTCTCCTTGAGGTCCATGGCCATGCTCCTGCCTATCGAGTTCGCTGCTGCTTTTGATGACCGGTAGGCGTACATACCACCACTCGTGTTATCGCCTATGCTGCCAACGCGTGAGGTGACGATGCCAATCTTGGCATTAGGCGACTTCATCAGGTTGGGCAACAGCGTCTGGGAAACGAACATTGGGCCATAAGTGTTGACGGCAAAGACTTTCTCGAAAGTGTCTATAGTGGTTGATTCAAGGCTGTCCTTCTCTCTTGGCATTGCGACGCCTGTACACGAGTTAGATTGTCGAATGCTTCAGCTTGGAATGTGCGGACCTGCAATGTTCAAAAGCAGATCGATCGGGTCATCCTGGATGAATTTGTCCCTGAACTCCTTGATGGCGTCTGGAGAAGTGACGTCTAGCTCGCCTACACTGGCTTCTCGCAGGTTCTTCAAGCCGTCGCCAACATGGCGATCAACAGCAAACACTTTGTAGCCCTATTGATATGAGGCTCGCTTATTGCTCAACTGCAGCTTATGCTCACCTCTTTCAGCAGGACCTGTGCGAAGCTAAACCCGATTCCTGAATTTGCACCTGTTACCAGAGCAGTAGGCATGTTGTTGTGCGGAGATTATTCGGGAAGCAACGCTTACCTTGTGCTGTTCTCGCGGAGACTCGACTTATCTGTTCAAGGCGAGGGTGTCATGCCCGCACGCTGAGTAAGTAACGGATATCATATTTCCGTAGATGACGTTGAGCGGACATGATAAAAATGGCATGAGGTCTGTCTGAGGAGACACAACTCCGACACCATGAGGAGAGTCTGCAGGCATGGCGGCGCCTGAGGCTCTCTTCATTCGGCACGATATAGCCGAAGTCCACGTAAGATTCTTAGCTTAGCAGATGGTGAAGCAATCGACTTTGTGATAGCGATGATGTTGGCGCACCAGATCGAGAGTGCAGACATCTGTGCGCAGTCCATAGTACAATCTACATCAGTCCAATGTCGATACGTATTAATTTCAAAATTTGTGGTGTTGAGAGTCCTTCTGCCATTCAAAGTTAGCTGAGAGCGATCCAGGCGGGCGCACGTGCCTGCTCCTGCGGTCTCGGCGTCTCCCCGTTCAAGTTCCCCGATGCTCGAGCAGCTGCAGCAGCAGCTTTCCGGTAAGCTAGAATTGCTGCCATTCACAACCAAGAATACTGCAACTGCAAGATACAGTCCCCTCAGTTCTGGCTCCCCTCAGCTTGGTCACAGACGCCAGATCAGTCTTTCGAGCTTCAGTACGCGAAAAGCAGCATGGCTTGCCGCAGCAGGTCTATTTGCCCTGGCAATCCTCCTTCTCGGGACAACAACTAGCCTCGTGGAGGATGTTATCAGTCGGGAGAAGACACCAGCCGCCAATGACGACGAGCCCATACCCCTCGGAAAGTCGGTAGATCGGGGAGGAAGAGAAGTCTTCTGGTGGGAACAGTTCCCGCTCTTGGATGGATACTACAAAGGTCGTCATGAGCTGGTTCCTCCATCTGACTATGTACCCGAGCAGCGACAAGCAGGCGAACCCTTCCTTCCGCGTCCCTCTACGCCTGTGGGCATCATGCGATCAGACACACTGCCTCAGAAAGACGATCTCCGTTGCGCAATAGCACCTCCTACGATACGTGCTCACCATGGATTGCCACAAGGCATGAGTTCCCCACTGTTCGGATCTCTACAAGAAATGGGCATAGATACGACCATCTGCTACGATCGAATGAATCGTTTCCAGCCATATGGAATGACAGGCCTGCCAGAAGAAGGTGGACTGGGCATAGCGCTGCGAGGGGACAGTCTGCTTGAAGAAGAAATGTTCCCCCAAAGGATTCCCAAAAGATGGAACGATGTGCAAGAGGAGTGTGTGCGAAGAAATGCAGATGCACTAGCCCTGCGACCCCGAACAGCCTTCATTTTGCGTACCTGGACTACATTCGACTACACCCCATATCGCATTCTGATGCTCCGTGCAATGATCAATGAGCTGTCCCTCAGAATTGGTGGCCAAATTTATCTTCACTTTTTGATTCACGTCCAAGATGACGAGCTACCCATCTGGGCATCCGAAGAGCTCTATAACGAAACACTCCAAAACAGCCTTCCGCCAGAATTCGAAGGCATGGGCACTTTATGGTCCGTAGCTCAAATGAAGCTTATCTACCCACCACCCTTCCCCAAAAGTATTGTCAATTTCTCAGGTGGTGATGTCTACGAAGCATACAGGTCACTACATTTTCCTCTCCAGTATTTTGCTTCCCAGCACCCAGAATTTGAGTATTTCTGGCAATGGGAAATGGACATTCGTGTTACTGGCCATTATGGAGAACTCCTTGACAGAATCACAACTTGGGCGGACAAGCAAGATCGTAACCACCTGTGGGAGCGATCGGCGAAGTACTTCATACCAGCGCTGCACGACAATTCATACCAAGCCTTCAAGCAGTCAGTTGTCGAGGAGACTGCAGCCTCAGGTCGATTGCCAGTTTCCGGACCTCAATTGCCAGCCGACCAACTCCTTCCCATACCTGCTCAACCATCAACCAATTTCGGACACGACATAACAGACCTGATCACTTTCAGTCCACTCTTTGACCCCAACAATACAAGATGGGCCTTCCACGACGACATAACCGGCTACAACACTGAGCAAAGTACGCGTCCACCGACTCGTGCAGCTCTAATCACTGCATCACGTATGTCAAGACGCCTTCTCCTACTGATGCATGAAGAGACGTACCGCAACAAGCACACCATGTTTCCCGAAATGTACCCCGCCTCAATAGCGCTCCAATATGGTCTCAAGGCCGTATCCGCACCCATCACGACGTACATGGACCGAGACTGGCCGGCACAGCATGCCGACGAGATCTTCAACAATGCAAAAGTCTCTCCGGAAAGCAAAGCGGCGGGTATGGATCATGGCAGTGGGCATTTCCATGGGGAGGGTGGCAGTGTCTTTGGACCAGGCGAACATGTCTTTAGGGGCAGTAGCTGGTATAGCAATGCAGGATTCGCAGGGTACCTGTGGAGTAGGTGGCTGGGCAACGAAAATGGTAACGGAGAAATCGACTGGGAGTTGAACGAAGGGAATGGGAGGATGTGCTTGCCCATGATGATACTGCATCCGGTCAAGAGCGACACTTAAGGCTGAGCTAGACGATAATCTCGAACAGCTTGAAAAGCTATACTCAATGAGATGATGTCCAATGTCATGCTTTACTACTTTCAAATTCCACCTTCCTCGTTCACATGCAGTCTCACTCAGGCAACCGCCGCCGTCAAAAGGGAGTTGCTCCCGCCCTCAAAGAACGCTTACTATCAATTACAGTAACCAGCCCCTACGCTATGAACAGGACCCTCGCCGACCAAATGATGAATGAATATAAGCCCTAGTTACCGAGCGAAGGACTAACTAGTTAGTCATCTCTTGTCGTCGTGAAAAAGCCCTTGAAACACGGTTCGGTTTGCTTCGATCGAATATTGATTCTGCTATCTATGATCACTACTCTACCGCTGCGCTGCGGTGTTTGACAACATGACAATGCCATGACCATGCCACATACAGTTGCAGTTGCGATCGATTGACATGACATACTGGGAACGTCCCAAGCTAAGCTGTGATGCGATACTCTATTGCCATGAACTTGATTGACCCATAACCGTAAGTGAAACACCACCCGTTATTACCGTGCTGCGGAACAGAACGCACATTCAGGCAGTGAGGTAGGTGCTCCAACCACTCACTCACTCGCTGCTCCAACGCTGCGTAAACGGGAAGGACAAAATGAATGCAGATTAGTGTGGATAGTAAGTAGGCAAGCAAGCGTGCTACAGCTCCCACAGCCGGACGGCTCGCGAGAATGGAAGTGGCATGTAACTCTCTATAGCTTTACGCTTGACCCATCATCACATCTCAACATCGCCCTCGTGCAAGTCAGCTCGAGTCGCACGCTTGGGGTCCCGTGACACAGACACAGCGCCCTTGGCCTTTCGGTTCGAATCGACAGTGACAGCCACAGCATCGAAGCCGTTGGCTCGTGCAGGCTGCGAGGCTGCGTCTTCGTGGTGGCTGCTTGCTGTGGAATGTCGTGCTGAGGAATGTCGTGCTGAGGAGACTCGACCACGTCCGACTTGGCGCTGGCTGTTTCGCTTGCTTGCTGAGAGGTTGGTTCGGGCTGCGGCTTTGGATAGGGTGGCGCGCATGTGGGGTGGGACGACTTTGTTTTCGCCTTCTGATTCAGTGAGGTCGGGGTCTGAGTTGGAGTCATTGTGGTTTGGGTTGATGGCGATGGAGCGGGCTGGCTGTGGTTGCTCTGCTGGTGGTGTGGTCGTGGTCTTGGGAGATGAAATCTTTTGTCTCTTTAGGCCGTTGATCTTCTCGTTGTAGAATTGTTTGACGAAGGCATGAGCACGGTCTGTTTCTTCTGCCTCTTCTTCGGACTCGGTTTCATCGTCGCTGTGTTGAGGTGTGTTGACTGAGGACTCTGCTTCATCGAGAGATAGTCTGTCTACGTCTTCAGCTGTGTCGGCCTCAGCCTCTCCCTTGTTGTTCTGAGGCGTGGCTGCGAGCATACTCTCATCGACGTCCATAGCTGAGCTGAGGTCGGAGCTCTCGACGCTCTTTCGGGTGTCTGTCTCGATGGAGACGGCATTACTTGATGCTGGGTTGCCATTGAGCATCTTAGTTCCTGAGTCTTGACTGCCTGCACTGCGGCCACCGTTGGCGCCTCGTGCCCAGCCCTTAGTGTTGAACTCGTGGCCGCTCAGTGTCGTGACCTTCGAATCACTTCTAGACCACTTTTCACAGGGTGCACCGGACTTGTCAAGTGGTCGTGCTTTCTTAGATCTCATGTTTAGCGGCGCTGGGATAGTGAAGCTTGTGTGTCCTGGTGGCAACTGGGTTGGGAACACGGCTCGAGGAGGATCTCGACCATTCGTGGAGAGCGCCAATGAAGGAGCTGCGTCGTATGGAGAGATATAGGACGCTGCATGCGGTCTCATGAATGCTGGCGGTGGTAGAAGGTTTGAGTATGGGTGGACTGGGAGGACGTAGGCATGCAGTCTAGGTTCGTAGAATGGTGCGAATGATTCGGGCAGCGGTGTCAGATGGCCGGCAGGTAGTGTGGGTGGTGTGAAGTAGTGCATAGGCTGTGGCATTGAGGCTCGTCGGCTGTGCTCATCGTATGTCCCATTTCCGTTCTGAAGGTCGATAATTTCTGGTGGGTGTACTCCTGGTAGGTCTGGGTGAGATCGGTTGCGTGCATGTCGCGACGCGTTGACAGTGATGGTGTCGCTGTCATCGGCCGGCGCCTGGGTCATAGTTTGAGAGGTGTAGGCATGATAGCCGTTCATAGAAGGTGGACGGTTTGTACCAATAGCATGACTGGGCGGTAGTAAATCCAATGGTCGAGTCAGCGCAGGTCGTGAGCCTCTGGCCGCTTGAGGGTGAGGTACGATACCTAGAGGATCTGGTGCATTGAGGTAGTTGTAGTTGAATGGGGATGGACTAGCACGACCAAAGTGTGCTACTGGGATTGTTCGTCTCGGTGCCCTCTGCTTCTGGATCTTGGCTTCGTTCTGAGCCTTCTTGAGGGCGTCTCGAGCGTCCCGATAAGTGAAGATGCCAGCTTCGGGATCTTTCCACAGGCACTCTCGAAGCTTCTCGCCCTTCGATCGATCTGGCTCCCTACACATGGCACATCCTGGCTCATCATCTCGTCGGCCCAAGCAAGCTCGACCATAACTCTCGCATGTCAAGCAATATTCGTGAGAATATTTCCGCTTGTTGCCACCCTTTCGTCTGCCGTCCTTGGCCAACTTGGGCGTTGGTTCTGGGCTGGCACTGTCTGCTAGACTGGCCGATGCTTTCGCAGCATCACTCTTTCGAGACGTTCGCTTTGCTTTCGGCTTCACAATGGGTGGCGGTGAAGGCGGTCGAGCAGATTCGACTTCATCAACATCCTCGGGTTCCGAATTCCGCGTGTCCTGGTGTTCTATCAGACTCTTAGTCTGGCGTCGCGTTCGCCTCGAAGGTGTCGTGCTATCATGCTCGTTTTCTGCCTTGACTTGTGGCGCCTGGTGAGCTTTAACCTTGGCCATCGTCAATCGCGCATGGATTCGATCGAGCCAGGTATTATCATGCCAGCAGGATTGAGTTGGCAAGGAAAATCTTTTATAGTGTTCAAGTCGTGAAGTGTCGTTTTCAATAAGTGGGTCGTGCCCTTCACCTGCACTAGTGATGTTTCAGAACCACGACGAACGGTGAGTGACAGTCTTTTTTCAAGGCTACGTTGCGTAGAGATACTTGATGAACGTGTACGTTGATGTGACAGACGAGATGAAACTCGAGGCGCAGGATTTTGTTTGTTATCGGAAAAGACAGGCAGCATTTCTCGAGGTCAGGCTCGGGCAGTACAAACCTTCACTTGCAAGTGGGGTGCTTTAGCCTGTTTGAGAATGGCTCATCCACACAAATCGACTCATCGAGTCGATTTACTGCACCACGCGTGTCACAGTACCAGCCTGAGGTGCTTCGCCCTTCGGCGTACTCTGCACACAACCACACTCAGATGCTGTACGATTTCTTCACTACAGAATAATACTGCCTATTATCGCTTCAGTCACCAGCTAATTGCAACTCGTGTGGCAGTAGTATCAGCTCGTTGTTCTCGAACCTGACGCGATGAGTCTTGCCATAAATCAGAAGAAACAGATCAATATCCAAGCTGTATTCTCGCAAAACATTGCTTGTCGCGAAACTTGGTCCTAGCGTACTGAAAGAGTCTTTGCCCAAGGGTACGCCGTGTATCTTAGGCTGTATCCGAAACGGAGCATGCCTTCGCAAGGATACCCAATAGCTACTCAGCTCAAGTAGTGTGTTGCAAATGAACACGTTCGACTGTATCTGGTGGCGCCGAGTCCGCAGCATGTCGTTGTAGGCTACGCGGGTTGTGGCCCATAAACGGTATTCCACTTTCGTGAGCCTGACCTCAACAACTCGAAGTGGATCATCGTTTCCTGGTAGTACTTTCATATACATGTCCATGTGGTCTGTGAATGGCGCATTCGATGGAAGCCAAATCGTCACATGAAAGCACTCCTGCTCTGGCCGCTGTCCGCGCAGCACCCGTTCAACGACTCGAGGTAGTCGTATGCGAGGTTTGTGTCGCCGAGCCTGGCCCTCGTCGTCGTACCGTTTCACGAGTAGCGGTTGACACCGTTGCGACAGCGACCCATTCACAGTGATGGACGGCGACCGCTTGGGCGAATACCTGATCTTCAGGGTGCACATGTTCTCCTTACTTGGTCTGGAATTGCTCTTGTATACACACAGTACCAGACAGTAGAGGACCTCGACTGATCCGTCGCCATCGCGGTAATGGAACGATGGTGGTAAGTCATTGGCAGCTGGCATAGTGAACTCGAAGTTCCATTTGTGTTGCCCCGGCGCCAGTTCTCGTGCTGCATCTTCTCGCTTGTTGTGGAATGGAACCTTGAACTGCTTGTGAAAGAAAGTCTGCTTTGCTCCCGCCGCCCCATTAGATGTGACCCTGCAACCAGCTAACAGGGAGACAATAATGTACTTGGGGAGAACTGGATCGGCATTGTCCAGATTGGCGGTACCTCGTATCTTCTCACCTGGACCGTAGATGGCGTAGGGGTCTTCAGTTGTCAAGAACAATGTGGGTGTGATCATGATTGCGGCGTGGGAAATGAGGTTATCGGAGGGGGATCAACGATGGGATCAGAGTCATCTCAGTTCATTGGTACAACAATACTTACTCCCTCTTGGACTTTCACTGTTCACGTACGAGATTCACTCGGTAAAGTACAAGATGTTGATAGCAACCAATAAGTTGACGGGTGTGTAAGCAGACGGTCGAGACTTCACAGCCCGCATGCATATTATGGAGCTCATACACTATCCTCGCATGGATCGGCGACGCTGAATGGTTATCACGAATGAGCGAGACGTGGTTTCATGACAAAGCAGCAAAGTTGTTGTCGCGACATCTCAGGCGCCTAAAACCTTCACTTTGGTGTCGTAGCAGAAGCACAGTCCCGGGTAGTGGCAGCAACCAGAAGAGTGCACTTCAGGTGCTGATTACTAGCAGTACAGTAGGGGTCAAGCGACTAGTGCCCGGGGGCGCTAGCACATAGTTATGACGCTATTCACCTTTTCGAGCAGCAGTACCTAGCAAATACCTACTGTTGCTATCGAATACATGCTGGATAAGCGCATCATTACGACTATGAGCATTGCTAGCTAGGCCACAACTACTCCTCTGCCCTGTGTACCTCAAATATGCCGTCACCAAGGGGTCCTGCACCTCGACGAAATCCATCAATACTAGCTGCCGATACTGGTGACAGACGACCACAGCCACCACGGCGGCAGCCATCTCGCTTTATCACCGTCGACAGTGTGCTACAGTATGCTTCAGACGTGCCCTCGGCTCAGCAAAGGCGTCCGCAACGGCCACGCCAGTCACGTACGAACTCGGGTAGGCCGGTCGATCCGAGACTGACAGGTCGATTTGCTCCGCCGCATATGCCTCCTCGATCCACAAAGACATCCGAGAAGTTGGTCTTGCTCCCAGAGGCGATCGAAGAGGATGATGAAAAGGGCGAATTTGGGGTTGGTGCAGAAGACAAGGGTCCACCGAAGGACGATGAGGACTACCGGCAACCAGGTAGGGAGAAGTCTAAGAGTTATGCTGAGCGCCTCCCAAAGCATAAGCGGACAGAAAAAGAGCTTTCGAGAGTGACGGCATTCTGTACAGCACAGGCGTATAAGCTACAGTCTACTGCTACTTTCGTTAGGCAACGACATGGTGCAAGAGCGAAGCTTTATGATGATTGCTTGTACTGCGCTTATCACCTTCCACTCCTGCCGGGAACCGACGGTTACAGACTGCTGAGCAGTCCTCCAGTAGTCAGCGCGAAGGGTGGAATGGTGCTCGACGAAGCTATCGAGCGCAGCGAGCAGAGAAATTATCGAGGGGACTTTGATGAGGACGAGGAGGAGCATTCCGTCAGAGGCGACCAGATGCCTGAAGATGCAGCCTCATACGAGATTGCAGAACAAGAAGATGAAAGAGCACATATCAATGGCATCAGGCGGGACAGTACTGGCAATTTCTCCAATCGCTCTGTCAGCCCGACCGGCAATACCGTGCCAACAGACGCCCATAAATATGCCGAGATGTTCGTCTTCTCTTACGGAGTCGTCGTCTTCTGGAACTTCAGCGAACGACAGGAGAAAGACGTGCTTGCCGATCTGACCTTCGCCACCATGGTCGACGAGAAAGGTCACATCACCAGCAACTTGCCGCTGACCACGAACCCTCTCGATGAGGAGGACTTCGAGACTGAGGAATTTCACTTTGAATACAATAACGAGCTCTCAAGACCACGAATCTACAACGACATGATCACGTTGCGCAGTGGTGACCACATGATCAAGCTCGCCATCAGCCACGCCATAGCACAAAGCACCAAATTAAGTTTTTTCGAAGAAACCATGGCAGGACAGATGGAAGCGGCAAAGGACGTTCCGGCGCGCCTCGCCAAGACCGGTGAGCTCGGTATGAAACGCGAGGATGTTATCAAGCTTCTCGGCGGCCTGTTCAAAAGTAGGGTCGATGTCAATCTATGTAAGTATTTGTCCCACTCGACACTCTACTGCACATGCTGACTTTGGCTTACTAGCATCGAACGTGCTTGATACACCCGATCTAATCTGGGAAGATGAGCCGACCTTGAATCCGCTCTATACCGCGGTGACAGAGTATCTCGAGATCAAGCCACGAATCCAAGTCCTCAACGAACGGTGTCGCGTGTTCCTGGACTTGGCAGAAGTGCTATCGGACTACGTCTCCGACAACAAAATGTCCCGCATTACCTGGATCATCATTGTCCTGATTGGCATTTCGATTCTAGTCACTTGCACCGAAGTATTCTTGAGATTCGCCATCCTGACTTCGAAAAAGGGACATGCAGGAGCAAGTGCGACAACCCCAGGGCTTACGCCGCTGTCTCATGAACTTCTGTAACAGAATCCCGGCGGAATCAGGCGCAAATGCACTCTCTGGGCTTCTTAACATGGATTATGATTCTGCTAAGCACCTTACATTTCTGGAAATAATCACTTAGCGTGGCGCTGGTGGCCTGGTTACATATCTCTTGGTACTGCTCCACGCATCGGGTGCGATCGCATATCATTGGACTTATCCTCCATGCCCATAATCTTTGATGCTCACCTGTACTTCTTGCAAGCTGTATGCACTTTCAACGCGCTACGACGGTGCGTAGGGCTCCGCATCTGCCACTGGGACAGTGTCCCACGTAGCGGAAATCGCGTGGTGAAAAAGCTGAATGGCCGGATCCGGCGAGACCAAATTGGCTTCAAGACGTGACTTTAACTCGGATAGCGACATGTCGAGCATCACAGCCGAACCAGTCGCTTTCTGGCGGTCCACTGCGACAGCTAGTGCTAGGCTTGGCTCTTTTAGAGCTTAGCTCGATTAGCACTAGTACGGCCACGGGTTGTTCGCGGCCGCATCTTAGAGCCGCGATTGGAAATAAGGCTTGGGCTGGAGCATCTTACTTGCCACGCGCTTGAAGGACGAGCATGTAAAGTAGCGAACGGCCGACCAGAGGCTCGGATTCGTGCCGTCTTGGAAGATGATGCGCATGAAGCACAAAAATCTACATATGCTATCCAAGCAAGAAGGAACTTGCCATGATGCGCGCCCAGGCTTCCTGTCAATCTTTTACAGCTCAAAATCGAGCTGTTGACATGTCCAGGTAGCACAGGAACGCTCCTATCGTGGCAACACAGACGTCGCTTTGATGGTGACCGGTCGAAAAGAGCAAGCAGTCGTGCCGCCACCAAGTCCAATTTCGGAACCATTAAGCTGTCAGTCCAGAAGTTTGTGTGTCCGACTGAAATCGCCGCACAACCCACAGCATGCCGGATAGCGACGTTGCACTTCTGCGGGACCGAATTTCGATCTTCAACCACTTACAGAGCTCACTCTCGTCAGGGTTCGCCGCGGCTCCCAAACCTTAGGACGATCTCTTCTCCGCTCGCTGCATCCAAGACCCGTGCGATATCTTTTCTCCAGCTTCCCACTCGTCTGTGTCCAACGACAAGCGAGTCTGCGCCGTCGGAGGTGCCATCTTCTTTGGTGCTAGACCCTGTTGGCAGCTCCTGCCTTATCTTTGCTCTTGACCTATTTGGATTTCCTGCTCTCAAGTGACCTGGAATAATAATATACCCATGTCTACTGCACTCATCTTGACTTTCCTGGCTGCATTCCCAGTTTTGATGCTTGCTCTTGCTTTCCTTAGAAGCACCATCTTGTCCAAGTATCTCGACGATCCTCATACTAAGCGAGAGACAAGTTGAGCGCTATGGACAAGGAAACAAACGTGGGTTCTCACACCCACCAGCCTGAGCCCGAGACTTTGGGTGCACGTGGAGGTACGATACCAAATCACGACCACCTGCCCGCGCATGGTCACAACCAGTCGTCACAGCGTGGTGTAGATGCCAACCCCGATATGGCTCTCCACTACTCGCATGAGCACGAACATGCGCACCTCCACCACGGCCACAAGGCCTCAGTTGCGCAGAACGATGAACATGTCACTTACGCGGCTGGTGAGGAACCACGACGAGACCTCCTCAGAAAACCCTCTCAGGACTACACCGCTCACAAGCTCCGAGGCGTGGATGGAAAAGCAGAGTTCGATGCACGAGATTCAGAGAAAGGTGTGGTCAGTCCCACTCGCCTGTCGAGCGAAGAAGAAGGAGACGGTAAGAAACACCGCGTCTCCCACTTCTATAAGAGATACCGCATCTTCTTCCACCTCGCCATCTGGCTTCTCTTCACTGCATGGTGGATCGTCGGCCTTGTCTATCACAGATCTGACAACCTTGGCTGGCTAAAGCCATTCCTCGTCTATCTCGCAATTACTCTGCGGCTGATCTTCTTCCATGTGCCCATCTCGATCGTCAAGAAGCCTATGGCCTTTGTGTGGAACAATACCATGGTCAGAATATATGATATGATCCCGAAAAAGCTGCATCAGCCACTTGCAGCTGCCGGAACAGTCGCGGTTATGCTTCTGGGTACATTCATCTCCGAAGAATCGCAGGACAACACGCGCGCCAACCGCGCCGTCTCATTGTTCGGTCTGGCCGTCATGATCGCTCTGCTGTATGGCACCTCGCGAGACAGGAAACGGATCCAGTGGCACACCGTCATTGGTGGCATGCTCACGCAATTCATCATTGCGCTGTTCGTGCTCAGAACCGAAGCAGGCTACGACATCTTCAACTTCATCTCCTTCCTCGCTCGTCAACTTCTCGGCTTTGCGCAAGAGGGGACCACTTTCCTCACATCCGAGGATGTCGTTCAGCTTCCATGGTTCCTGATCGGTGTCATCCCGCCCATCATTTTCTTCGTCGCTCTCGTTCAACTGTTGTACTACTCTGGTCTTCTTCAGTGGTTTGTCGTCAAGTTCGCAACCTTCTTCTACTGGTCCCTCCGCGTCTCTGGTGCTGAAGCTGTCGTGGCCGCTGCTACACCGTTTATCGGACAGGGCGAATCAGCCATGTTGATCCGACCATTTGTGCCGCATCTCACCCTCGCCGAAATCCACCAGGTCATGACTTGCGGTTTCGCGACCATCGCTGGTTCAGTCCTTGTGGCATATATCGGTCTTGGCCTCAACCCGCAGGTCCTTGTCTCTTCCTGTATCATGTCCATTCCTGCCTCCCTGGCCGTCTCCAAGCTGCGCTATCCAGAGACAGAAGAGACGATCACATCAGGCCGCGTCGTGGTCCCAGATGATGACGAGCACAAAGCTTCAAACGCCCTCCACGCCTTCGCCAACGGTGCATGGCTCGGTATCAAGATTGCGGGCATGATCATTGCGACACTGCTCTGCATCATCGCTCTTGTCGGTCTGATCAACGGTTTGCTCGGTTGGTGGGGCAGGTTCTTCGGCATTGAGGACCCAAGACTCACTCTTCAACTCATTCTCGGATACATCTGCTACCCAGTTGCTTTCCTGCTTGGTGTCCCGCGTCAAGACTTGAGAGCAGTCGGTGAAATCATCGGCGTCAAGATCATCATCAACGAGTTCGTTGCGTTCACCACCCTCGCAGGAATATCCGACACCCTCAGCCCACGGTCTGTGTTGATCGCCACATATGCTTGCTGCGTAAGTTCTCCCTGTCATCCTTTAACAACGAGTTCATGCACTGACAGGACACAGGGTTTCGGAAACCTCGGTTCGCTAGGAACCCAAATCGGTGTGCTTTCTCAGATTGCGCCCCAACGAGCCGGTGACGTCTCGAAGGTGGCGCTCTCAGCGCTGTTCTCGGGTGTCATCTCGACGTTGTCGTCCGCTGCAGTCGCTGGTCTTCTGGTGACTACACAGAGGACTGTGATCCCGAGTTCGTAAATGCCTCGAGCATGATTTCTGCTAGCGACGTGTGATGATAACGAGCGAATAGTTTGATACCCCTGGTGAATGTGACGTGGGGTGGTAAGACCAATTCTTGGCAATGAATGTCTGAACATATACACTGGATATGAATGTCCATGAACAATTGAGAAAAGATCTTCGAGCCCTGTTTCAGCCTGCTTTATTTTCGAGTGATTCTTTGCCCGTCATTGGACTTCTGACTTGGACTGACGCAGCATCTCATCTCGAATGGCGCAGCGGCGCTGAAAGGGCGTATGCGAGATTCCTGCCTGGTTAGCACACATACATCCTTCGATCCTCAGAGACTGTGGCACCGCACCGCACCGCACCGCACCGACTCCAACTAAGTTATGCCAGGAGGAACCACTGCTGAACGCGACCCAACTCAGCTGTACCCTTCCTTCAATTCAGGATGGCGAAATTCCATCCCATCCGCTCCCATCCGCACCGATGGCGATAGCAGCAGAGCCCGCGCTCCGTGCGATGCAGTGCGTTCGCATTCTTCTCGACGTAAGGAGTCCGAGAAAGCGGACACAGCGGCAGGTAGGTTAGGTCAGGTCCTGTGGTGTGTCGAACGAAACATGCTGGATCATCCGGTTGCGCAGAATGCAGCCGTGCTTAGCAGGCTGGTAAAGAGAAGGGCGTCGCGAATGTCGCTGGATGATATGATATAGATATAGTCGTGGTGCGGTCCTGCGAGAGCGAGAGCAGAGGGTCTGGGCGGACGAGAGACAGCGTGCGGGCTGAGACTGAGACTGGGTTACAGTATTGCAATCGAACGAGACGAGACGAGACGGAGAAGCAGCTCAGCTCAGTCCGGCTGCAGTGCGTGCGTGCGTGAGGTGTAAGTTAGTGGTCAAGGCACGGCACGGCATGGGCGGCGGCGATACACGGTTCATTCATTCGTGTTTCTGGGGCACGGGCATGTGCATGGAGCAGATTATCTATTTGCAAGGTAGGGTGTTCATTCAGCACGGCATAAGGCGGGGTTTGCGATGAACAGGGCTAGCAGTAGATTGATTGCAGTCAGGCGCGTGAGGCGGCGTCCGCTGGAGAGGCCTCCGTTCTTGCGACTGAGGTACTAGTAGAGCGGGCTGATGCCGGCTTTATCCACTTGTGTCCGGCTAGCTCCGGTCACACCGGCGGGCATGGACTTGAGATTTTTTGCTGTGGTGATTGTTATGCGGTTGCGTCGGCGTTATGCAGTTGCGCCGGCGCGGGTGGTAGAGCAATGCAGAAGGGACAAAGATTTGCAGCGAGTGAGTGCATCGACAATGAATGGTATTGGTCGTTGCACCCAGCATGTGGGATTGATTGATTCGACGAAAGGCACCTACTCTCCCCTTACATCCTCGCCTAATCTTCTCAAGGCATCCTCGTATCTCCCCGCCCATTTCTCCTTATCGATCAGCAGCCCAACCTTTTGCACGACCTTGTTTCCCCTCCCAACCACCTGCTTGTTACTGTCCCTCCCGTTCTTCCCTCCAATCGTCTCCCAGAACCACTTTCCCTGCCGATGTTCCACGAGCGTCCACGCGTGTCCGGCCTGTCCGGCTCTCGCCGTTCGACCAACGCGATGCACGTAGATGAGCGGGGAAGGCGGGACGTCGTAGTTGACTACGTGTTCGAGGTTGGGGATGTCTAGACCGCGGGCGGCGACGTCCGTGGAGATTAGGATGCGCGTTTGGCCTGTGGTGAAGGAGTGGAGGATTTTTGAGCGGGTGCGGAGGAGGGACTTGGGGGTTTTGCGGTGTTTGTCGTTCGGGTTGGTTGCGGGGGAGCGGGTGAACGTTGCTATGAGAGGGGCGAGGGTGGGATGGAGGAGAGAGAGCAGGCGGGAGAGGCGGTGGGCTGATTCTGTGGAGCGGGTGAATATTAGGACTCTGGAATGAGATGGACCACTGGAGTATTCTGGCTTAGTGCTAGATGGGGTCGGAGTCTGCAAGGGAGCTGGGTTCGATTCTGAAGTAGATAACGAAGTGTCCTCGGATGAGATGCTGCTCACATCGCTGGCTACGTCGCTTTCGGATGACGCTGACGAGCTAGAACCATCAGAGGACGTATCTTCTTCCCCTTCTGCAGAGCTCCTCGATACATCGTTTCCACCAATTGTGGTCAAGTCGTGATTTGGGGTGCCGTTGGTGAGCTGCTTCTTCTCCATATCCTGTCCTTTGGAATCACTGTTGAAGATATGCTTCTCTAGAAGCTCGAGTAAATATAAAGGCTTGTTCTCACTGTCTCTGAAGGCAATGGCAGATTCAGCAAGCCGAGGGGGCATTTTGAATTCAGCATTGTCATGGACATCAACCATACTGAGACCGTCCTGCTGGGTAGACTGTCGAATATCGGCAGCTTCGACGACCACGAGCTTGGGGTCTGTAAGCTCAAGAGCAAGCAGCTGGGAGACATCACTCGTCATAGTGGCTGACAGCAGGATCTTGGTGACCCTCCTCTTTGGCACATCCATGTGCATCTGTGTGAGAAGCTTGTCCCTTTGCTCAGTAGCCTTTTGAGACTTAAGAGCAGGTAGCACAGTCTCCAGCCACTCATGATAGCTCTCATTCAACAGTCGATCTGCTTCATCGGCCACAAACCACTGTACGTCGTCAAGGTTGAAGCCTTCCGTTGTCTGCAGGTGTTCAACGAGTCGTCCTGGTGTGCAGACTAGAACATCGACCATGGACAGAAATGTTTGGACATAGCCCAAGTTCATCACCGAGTTCCTCTTGCTCGCCTGCTCTAGTAAGGCCTCGAGGGAGAATGTGTCCCAATCAATGGGTGCGTTGCGCTGGCGCTTATATTCTTCAGGGCTGTACACCATGGTCTCTTGGATCAGTTGCCGCTGCTCGTCAGCAAGCGTCTTGCTCCCTTCTGCTGTGCCTATGCGCACATCAAGACCTGCCGAGCACGAGTCGAAGGCTTGTACAACCTGCTTCACCAACGCTCGGGTTGGCACGACGATGACTGCCCGTAGACGTATCCTCTTACGTCTGCGAAGGGCACTGAGAATAGGCAGTATGTAGGCAAAGGTCTTGCCTGAGCCAGTAGCTGCTGCCACACAGAGGTCAGGGCGTTGATGCACCTCCTTGTCTATGAGCAGTGGCAAGACAGCAGATTGCACTGGAAGAGCTTCTTCTTTCTGCTGGGAGACCAGGTTATGTAGGATCTTCTTGCTCAAGCCTACTTCTTCGAACTTGCGCCTGTCATCGTGCTTGACGGTTAAAGGACTTCTTAGCCATTCTGGAGCTGTAGAGTATGTTGGAGCTTGTCTCTCCTGGACTTGCAATTGGGGCTGAGGTATCGGCTTCAGGTCATGTACTATGTTGGCCCTGTCTGGATGCACATAGTCGGCTGGAAGCTGTGGGGTGGTCTCTTGATGCCGGCTTGCCCTTTCCTGTGCTTTGCTAAATCTGGAGAGTACCCTCAAATGCTTCGAGGGGGTGGCCTCGTCACCTGCTAGTGGCACCTCGTCATCGTTCTCTTGCGCAGCAGTTGCAAGACCTGCGTGTTCCGTTTCCGTCCCATTGGTCTGCTTCGGACGTGATTCCTTCGGGCCCGGTCGGCCTTGCTTCGCTGATGGCTCTCCTGAGTCTGGTGCTGCCACTGATATCTGCCCCGACTGTTGCCCACTGTCATCTGCACGGCGCTTTGAGGTCACAGTATCACCAGCTGGTTCCTGCTCGAGCTTCCTCCTCTTTGACACTCGCGGTGGCTTTGATGTACTTGGCCGCTTGCGCACAGAAGCTGACTTCGCTGCTGTCCCATCTTTGAATACAGATGGAGGAACATAACGTGCGTAAAATTGCGACATCCTTCTCCCTCGGATTGTCCAACCATTACAACCACAAGCAAGCCATCACTTGAAGAATTGGCTCTTCTTATCGATAACACATTTCTCGAGACTTTTTACGGCTGACTGAAAACACCAAATATGCAAGTAGTTCCGTGTCGCTCGAGATCCGACTACACCATCGCTTGTATAGTTTTCGCTGTAATAACCAGTAACGAGCGTTTTCTAGACTTGGGCGTCGAACCCCCGCAGTGGCTTCGCCTAACTATGTCGCCGCCGGGTGCCCGTCTATACCAGACACATCTTCGTTCTTTTACAGATTCTTGCGCTATATCACCCCTATAGCTACCTTGCATAAATCATGCTACCGTGAGCTTCATAACTGACGGCGCAATGGATCGCGTTCCCCGAAGATAGTCGCCCTTTCTGACTGGTTTTGTTTCGATGGCGGAAGACAGTAACTACTTGCAGAACGCTTTAAGCAGGTCGGTCGGAGAACGCTGGAAACCACAACAACTTTGTGCTGTATGTACACCTATTCTCTGCTCGACTTCTAACGCTACATTTGCACATCGGCAAACAGCTCGCGAGATTCGAGATGCTGCATATGATGGTTGCCATATGTGCTCTCTGATCCACGGATCTTTCCCATTAGTGAGGAAAGAAGCAGGTCAGCCAAGCAGTGCGGTCAGGCTAGACGGACCATGGGAGGCTGAATTTTGCCGGGATGATCCAGAAACCTCGAACACATTCACGATAGTTGCCTATGTTTCTGGGCAACGCTCGAAAGGTTACGAGTTGAAGTTCGACGGCTCAATCAGGTCTTCTCCGGATGGTGACGGAGCAGCTCAGCCGGGCGCCAGATGCTTGAGTACATTCGCTGACTCCACTGGCTCAGACAGGAGCTTACAGGTCGCCAAAGGCTGGCTCCAGAAGTGCTTAGACCACCATGAAGGTAGCTGCTCAACATCATCCTCTGACCATTCCAACTGCGTGCCTACCAGGCTTATCGAAATTGGTGACAAAGCATTGTACCTCCGTCGAATGGATAACCGGGACCCAAGGCTTCGCTACTTAATTCTGAGCTATTGCTGGGGCAGGGAGCGTAAGGACGAACTGAACCTGACGCAGCAGAACGAGGTACAATTGCTCACAGGTATAAAGTCTTGGAATTTACCCCGAACCATTGCGGATGCCATTCACGTAACCAGAGAGCTAGGCTACCACTATCTTTGGGTAGACCGTCTTTGCGTCGTCCAGGACAATGACGATGACTGGCGTTTCGAAGCTGGCCGTATGCAGGCTTACTACATGATGGCTGATTGCTGTATTGCAGCCCTTGTGTCAGAAGATGCCCATCAAGGAGTGTATGTCAAGCGCAACCCTCTCCTCATGCAACCTCTATCGTTTCGCCATCCTCGTATTGGTGAGCTTAGGCATGTCTCTGCTAGACTTCTTGGCTATCACCCAGAGCATTATCCTCGTCTTTACAGAAGACCACCTTATGTGCTTTCGGAACGAGCTTGGGTGTTGCAAGAGCGACTACTTGCACCACGAACGATCTACTTTGGCTCTCTCATGCTTTACTGGGAATGCCTTTCAACCCGCTTCGCCGAGCACACCCAGGACAGAGACCTGGACCTACCCTTTGCAACGGTCATGTGGAAATTTGGGTCTAGAGGTGCACAATCGGCACCAGGGAGAATCGAAAGGATCGTCGCTAGCGCCTCTGAAAAGGAGGATCTCTGGAAACCTCCAATCGATGAGCGCAGCTTGGGGAAGTTTCAGGAGCGATGGGCAGATATGATCGAGTTCTACACCAAATGCGAGATGACATATCCCGAGAAAGATCGTCTAGTGGCGATTACCGGTATGATGAGATCGATTACAGAGCGGACTGGCCAGCATTTTGTGCACGGATTGATTGTCTCCCATCTACCCACGGTGTTGCCGTGGTGACAGTGGGTGCGCTGTGATGGAGACGAGAGCATCAGGCCTGTTAGAGTAGGAGCTGCAACAAGAACTCTAAGTTGGTCATGGGGCTCAGTAAAGGGCTATGTCTCGCCTTTCCGGTGTGATAGATTCATGCAGTTGCAGCGCCATGAACTATGGCAAGTTGAAATTCAGACAACTCCGAACATGACCTGGGTGCCAACGGCTACGGCCAATCATGTCTGCAAAGTGCATTGTACAACACCTCTTGTTGAAGCTCAAGTTGGCGACCGATCAGATATGGCCCATTACTGCTGGAGAATCCAAGCAGCTGTCGAAACTTCCCGCGACACTTACCTCTCCTTTGCTGCTCATGTGTGGCCGGACGAACCCGTGTTCAAAGGACAGACAGTCTGGCTGTTGAGAGCCGCGTCCATGAGGCCTCACGAAAAGCGTCCTGTACGTTTTGCTGGGCTGGTGATCGTGCCAGCAAGTGCTGTACACATTCAATATTGGAGGAGAATAGGCTATTGGCATTCCACGTCAGGCGTGGTGCGTGTCGAGGATCCTCCAGATGAATATAGGCGTGCGGCATTACGAACGGCCCAGCTTGGTGGACAGATCGGGTTTTCTCCGTCAGTGCAGCTCTTGTGATGCCTTCGGCCCATGGAAGATCTCGTGATGGTTTTGCACATGATGTGACATTGTTCCCTAGAGATGGCATGTCGATGGTCTTTGCGTCAGGACAAGATCTACTTTCACAGTTCCCTAATTCTGTATCTGCATTGCTCGTCTTGGTTGCAAAATTACGAGAAGTTTGGCAATTCAGGTCAAGTCTACTGTCTATAAACAATGTAAAAAGTGCCTCGCACTTCCGATGCTATGTACGGCTGCCCGAAAAAGCCAACCATGCACGCCGTCCCCTGCTCATGACGGGACAATCTAACTGAGATAATAGTCAGGCAAAACTAAACAATCCTAACAGATCTCGACGTGTGACATCCTGCGCCTTCTCCGACGGTCAGATACATAAGATGTTTTCGATGGTCAGATAGAATTGCTCGCAGGCTGCCTGCACAACCTCGACATGCCATACAACATTGCTATGGTCTGTGACTTCTTCTTTCCCCAACCAGGGGGAGTCGAGAGTCACATGTACCAGCTATCCACAAAATTGATCGACCGAGGCCACAAAGTCGTGGTCATTACCCATGCCTACAAGGGCCGTACAGGTGTACATTATCTGACCAATGGTCTGAAGGTCTATCATGTACCGTTCTTGGTGGTGTATCGAGAAACAACCTTCCCTACAGTCTTCTCATTCTTTCCAATGTTTCGAAACATCATTCTACGTGAGAACATCGAGATTGTACACGGACATGCAAGTTTGAGCAGCTTCTGTCACGAAGCGATCTTACATGCAAGGACTATGGGGCTGAAGACAGTCTTCTCAGACCACTCTCTGTTCGGCTTCGCAGATGCAGGATCCATCCTGACCAACAAGTTGCTGAAATTCAGTCTGAGCGACGTCGACCACATTATCTGTGTCAGTCATACTTGCAAGGAGAACACAGTCTTGAGAGCACAGCTTGATCCTTTGATCGTGTCTGTCATACCGAATGCAGTAGTTGCAGATAATTTTTATCCTCTGACATATGCTCCGAAGGCTCAAGATATGGGCTACAGCATGAAGCCACGACCGATTCCTCGAAGACTTGGGCAGAGTGACCAAATCACTATCGTTGTCATTTCAAGACTTTTCTACAATAAAGGCACAGACTTGCTCATTGCAGCCATGCCCAAAATCCTCGCTGCAGATCCAAATGTCCGGTTTTTGATTGCCGGCTCGGGGCCAAAAGCTATCGACCTTGAGCAGATGATCGAAAGACGTATGTTGCAAGATCGAGTCGAGCTTCTCGGGCCGGTGCGACACGAGGAAGTCAGAGATGTCATGGTGCGCGGACAGATCTACCTGCACCCGAGTTTGACAGAAGCATTTGGTACAGTCATTGTTGAGGCGGCAAGCTGCGGGTTGTATGTGGTTTGTACCAGAGTGGGAGGTATCCCAGAAGTGCTCCCTCCCCACATGACGACCTTCGCGAAGCCCGAAGAGGACGATCTAGTCCGGGCGACTGGCATCGCAATAGCTAAATTACGCTCGGGCAAGGTTACCACGGACAAGTTCCACGACCAGGTGAAAATGATGTACTCTTGGGCTGATGTCGCGCAGCGCACTGAACGTGTGTATGACGGGATTACCGGTGCCATTAGCGAGGAAGAGTTCTATGGTGTTCATGCTGACGGCAGTCTGAGCGCAGCAAGGGTCCGAGCCGGTGTACAAAGTTATGCTTTGATTGATCGTCTCAAACGCTATTACGGCTGTGGTGTGTGGGCAGGGAAGCTTTTTTGCCTCTGCGCCATCATCGACTATCTCATATTCTTCTTCCTCGAGTTGTTTGCTCCTCGGGACAAGATCGACCTCGCTAAGGATTGGCCACGGAAACCATTTGTCAACGAAAAGAACAAGCCCGTCGAGCATAATCCATACAGACCTCGATATACCGACTTGATGGATCGTCGCAATGGAAGCTTTGCTGTCCACTGAGACAATGCAGCGTTTCTCATTCCCGCCACCGGATAGACCAGTTGCCTTTGGCGAAGCTCGGCTCGACAATGTGGCCATTCATGACAGCCTCACATTTTCGTCGCGGTGCTTCATCTGCCAATGCGCGCTGATCAGCGGTAGTCTTAGCTATGTTGTCTTTTAGCACGCTCTCTACCTGGTCGACCGGAAAGCCAAACACGACTGCACGTCGGGCTGCTCTACGCACTATCTCGCGTTCCTCAGCGCGTTTCTGCCCTTCCTGCCGCTTCTCTGCGGAGCCCGGGCCTGTTGGATTCGGAGGCTTGCCCTGAAGATCGCCACTCGGTATCTCTTCGTCAGTGGCGTACGGGTCTTCTTCGACCTCGCCTTCTTTGTGATCGTCGGACGCTTTTGCCTCTGCCACCTTTCGGTCAAACACAATAGCCTCGATCTCGTCAATAGTGATCAGGTTCCGACGGTCACCTTTTCGAAATCTGCTCTTCACATCAATCTTCTCGATTCCCGAATCTTTCTGGCCCAAAAGCAAAGCCAGAATCGTTGAGTCAATCTTCTTGTCCTGTGGCCTCAATCGTCGTTTACGGCAGCTGTCTGAGCAATATTTCACGACCTCATTCTGCTTGTGTGATTTTCTCGCACCTATCACACGACCACAAGCTGCGCAGTACTTGACATTCTCATCGGTCAGATATAACGGCGGTGGTGTAGCAGAAGACTTGCCTGGACGAGACCAGGAGTCCATCCACGACATGGTGCTGAAGGCGCAAGACTCGCTGACAGGCCAAACTCTGCTTAGGCCGAAGCTTTCTGCACGCTTCACTATTAATTTAGTTGGCAAACGCTTTGGAATGCGTTGCATGAGTTAAGCGCTAGCCAGAATATTAGGAGCGACTGCAGCTCACCTTGAGTGTCAGGCGTGTGCCCATACGCGTGATGCTTTTCGTGGCAGCCGCGAGTGACATCACAGGATTCCAACGTCATGTGATAGCCTGAGGCACCCTTGGCACCTAGGCCCTTCCCAAAGCCTCGGCTCAGCTTCTGCAACTCGATACCACGCGGGCAAGTGTCGCGAAGCGTAACAGATTTATGAGCATTGTGCAAGAAATTCGATCAGAGGCTTGCTAGTCGGATCGCAAGATGAGCCTTCCAACTTTGTCGAAACGCGCAGCGTACCTCACGATCGATAACGTGAAGAGACGCAATGCGTTGAGTCTAGGTGTGCTTCGTAGTTTGCGTGATCAGCTGCACAATTTTAACAGGGGTCCTGATGGCAAGGTGAACATTCTTCCTCCTTTCAAACCTGAAATTGTCGACGAGCTCGAAGCGGCGTCGAAGACAGGAGCTAAGAGCGATTACTCCTGGTTGTTGAGCGTGGACGAATGGCGAAAAGCGCGTGAGGGGCTTCCAAACGTGCTGGTGCTGAGGACGGAAGGGCCGGTCTTCTCATCCGGCCATGATCTTGCTGAGCTTCGAAAACTGCCATACGAAGAAGTCAAAGAGGCATTCGCGCTGTGTGCGGAGGTCATGAGTCTCGTCAGGCGCTCACCAGCACCGGTAGTGGCGGTAGTGCAAGGTCTGGCGACAGCAGCAGGTGCGCAACTTGCCTTCACTACCGACTTCCCCATCGCTTTGGGCACAACGAAGTTCCAGCTTCCGGGTGCTTCGATAGGGCTGCCTTGCACGTCCCCTTCTACAGCTGTCTCTCGGCGCCTGGGTTCAGCCTTCACATACCGAATGCTTGCCATGGCGGAGCCAGTGGAAGCGCGCAATTTACCATCAGGGGCAGTAGAAGTGGTGGAAAACGAGTCACAGCTTGAAGATCGTGTTGCACATATTGTGAGCCGGCTGGCAGAGCAGACCGCAGGCCAACCGCAAGCTTTTGGCAAGTGGGCATATTGGACGCATCTGTCTTTCAACGGCGCAAACAGCTGTGGTGCCGACGGCTACGAGGATGCTGTAGCCTGGTCAGGACGAGTGATGGCATTGCACGCCAGGTCTGCGGATGCAATAGAAGGCGTGAATTCGTTCTTCGAGAAGCGACAACCACAATGGCAGTCGTAGCACAACGAACCCGCTGCATGGGCGTGTGGGTCGTGCCGCAGCTTCGCATGCATACTCATGTTTGATCCTGTAATCATTGTTGAATAGCATTGAGCATGGTGTGGGCTGCTGCACCTCGGTGCATGATACCTTAGCTGATGGCGTGATCAACGACGCATCAGCCAGGCATCACTTTTCGCCCTGTTACCACCACGAGGCAGTTAGCGGAATGATGACATATCAGACGTGCAGAAGCATGGACTAGATCGACCCGTCATATCAACGTGGGCCCTCATGTGGTCAGGGAATGCTACGGATCATTCTTGCTCTTTTCGTCCGCCGAACAGCGGACCTGCCGGGCAAGTGTGGGGTGAACCGACCCTAAAATTTTGCTCTCAGCTTGCGCCGCGGCAGATCCTAGTCACTAGCCGGCGCGAACGTCGTGAGGTAACGAGTATTTCCTTAGATTTGGGCCGGGAGACGGGGTTATACTCGTCCACTATTTGTAAAATACTCGGTTCTTGACTTCACGTTAATCATGCCTCCTCTCGTACCACAGGCATGCCATGGCTCGACAGCTGCCGCACCAGGTTGAGGCGGTCATTGTAGGTAAGTCGACTAACGCCCTCCTGGTACCCTCGGACCAACACTGACCACGTGAATAGGCACCGGTCCGTCCGCTTTGATCCTGTCATACATACTACACGGCAATGTGCCTATCTATGATGTCAAATCTCCTCATCCTGACCCAATTCTACACAGCAAGCTCAAAAATCATGTTGATCTGCTCACCGCGGACGTCGACCACCTGACCGAGCACTTCTACGGGTCGAGGTTTTCCTACTCGACGCAAGCACTGCCTGTCAATGTCTTGCTCGACACCTTAGTTCGACCGTATGGAGAGACCGACGAAGCCGAGCGGAAGACCTGCGTGAAGTGGCTTCACGACCCTTCAAGAGCAGTCCCGCATGTTGTGGTTGGCAAGACCACCCACACGGGTGGACAATGGGCCGACAACCCTGTTAAGGCAAGCTGGGACATCGCCGCGCTGAGCTATGCTGGCATGCTCTCTCTCCCTGGCTACAGCTTCGAAGAATACTACTACAGGGTTCACGGCGAACGTGCGCCATTCTACCTGCGGCCAACGCGGAGAGATGTAGCCGGATACTTGGCGCGATATCCCGAGGTAGTGGGTATATCAGATGCGATCTTTTCGAATGAAGCACTATCCGGCATTTCCAGGTACATGGACGGGTTCTACATTACATCGCACCAGCTGGTTTGCAAGTATCTTGTGCTCGCTTCTGGCACTTTCACCAAGCTAATGCCGCCTCGGCCACTTCTTCAACCGCTCATGGAATTACGGCCCCCTACGCCTGTCGCTTCGAAAGAGCCATTGCTGGTCGTCGGGTCGGGTTTTACTGCAGCCGACGTCATTCTCTCCGCGTCACGAGACCAAAAGATTGTTCACATTTACAAATGGGCGCCCAGCACGAATCCGTCTCCTTTGCGTGCCTGCCACCAAGACTCATACCCCGAATATGCTGGAGTATATCGTAAGATGAAGATTGCAGCCCTCACTTCGAAGAAAGCTGAGGCCGAAGGAAGACGACCGTCTGCTCATCGAGATCCGTCCCAGCTAGATTTGTGCAGAGACTGGAACACAAGCTACGAAGGACTACCGAACACAGCAATCGTAGACGTCGATTCGCATGGTGACTATGCGATGGTTACCCTGCAGACTGGAAACAAGCCGCCTTTCCAACGGAAGGTAGGCAGCTTCGCATACGTAGTGGGCAGACGTGGCTCATTGGGTCACCTTAGCACCTCACTTCGTCAAGAAGTATGCCCTGATGCAACTGAGTGGAGCAATGTCACTGGGGCAACTCTCCGCGAGAGAGTGAGCGATGATACAGAAATCGTCCCGAGTGTCTTCATAACAGGAAGTTTGACTGGGGACTCTCTTATCAGGTTCGCTTATGGTGCATGTGCGTACGCGGCAGGCAAAATTATGGCTCAACAAGTGCAGCGGTCGGATGGTGAAGAACATTCCTTCACGTGGAAAGTCCCAGGACGTAATGGACGTGGTTACGCGCCTGCCATGAACGGGCTGCAAGGACATGAGGTTAGGTTCTTTCCCGAGCACAGACTGCCTCTTGACAGAAGGAAGAGCGAAATTTGTGTGCAGGGCTCATGATCCGACCCAGCCTGACCGACGAAGCACTTGATTAAATAGAATGCGTTTGAATAGACAAGAAGCAACCCTCCAATACTTCAGCCCTCGATCAGCTGCAACGTTGATGTGATGGACTCGGTCCTTCGAAGAAATTGCCTGTATTGCTTGTGCATTGGTAAAGCTGATTGGCTGGCGTTTGATTACGAACAGACGTACTCCACTCCTTACTAATCCCGACAGGCAAGCAGCGAATCTGCCTCGACCGCTATTCTTTAAGACTTTCGAGGAGGTTATCCCGATGTTCCAACCACGAAGTCGTCGTCGGACCACCGGTTTGACCGAAGCTGAGGCGGCTGTAAGTGGAATGAAGTGGCCATGTCATGAATTCTAGGTGCGTTGTGCTGGCACCAAGTAGAATTCACGAGGAACGCCTTGCAGTGCCCGAAGACTTCGGGATTGCTCTGCATCGAAATCACGCAACAACCTGAAGACCATCGGCTACACTCATGGCCGCAGAAAAGAAGCAGATCACCAGGAATCGAACCAGCTATTCTTGCCAAATATGCCGCCGAAGGAAAATCAAGTGCGACAAGACCCGTCCAATATGTGGTGCTTGCCAGAAAGTGGGGGAAGAATGTGTCTATGTTGATGCCGACAAGGCGCCGGCTCTGCAAGCAGCACAACAGGCATTGCTCGTCAGAGAATACGAGTCTCGGAAAAGGCGCGCCATTGAGGATAGCTACAACGGCGACGATGCAATGCCGTCTCTGAGCATCAGGGCCATTGAGCATAAGTTGAACCAGCTGTCCTCGTTGATGCGTGACATTAACGGCTTGACATCTGTGTCCGACGGTAGCTCTCCAGGTGACAGCCACTCTAGTGATGTCTCAACCACAAGCGGGCATGTAATCGCCGAAGCAGCACCCAACGGACATTCTTCTCACGGAGCCCACTACGGCATCTCTGATGGCAAAACGACCGATTGCGAAGCGCCATGGGCAAACGTGCTTATCAAGCTTGACCAGCTTAACGACCTGCTGAGATTTGGTATGCAGGCGCATCCACCATCCAACCGAGGCAGATCTGCCAAGGAGACACGAGAGGCTGATCTACCGCAGTCCTCGATCAGGGTCAATGCGGCTGCGGCTGCTGACTCGGCATCGATCGCGCTTCAGTCCTTCGGAAATGATGTGACAGGGACCTCTCTGTCCGAAAAAGATATGCTTGCCCCCACAGAAGAGGAGTCCAGTGTGTTGTTCAGAAGCTGGCTGTTCTCAATTTACCCAATCTTGCCCATCGTTTCTCCAAGGGTTGTGCTGCAAAAGTACGAAGCTTTCAACCAGTGGTACAGGCATGGAATGGATAGAGGCGAGCCTAATCCAGATCCTTCCTTCATGCCATATCTGACCCTTATCTGGTACACAGGCTATATCAATCTTTCAGATAGGGCAAGGAACAAGTGGCTTCCTTGGGCGAATAACGGCTCATTTTGGGCTGGGGCTCTACGAGCTCGACTTCAACGCCAGCTAGAAATCATGAAAACTGAGGTCACGCCTTCAATCTGGACGTTAGCTGCTTCAGTAACTAGCCAACATCTTGCGATCGGGGGACAAGAGGTCATGAGCAACTGTGTGCGTAATACTCTCAACATCAGAGCGGCTCAAAGTTTGGGTCTCCACAGCGAGAAGGCATTGAAAACCCTCAGTGCCACCGAAGCAGAAATGAAGAGACGACTGTGGTGGGAAACAGTTTCTCTCGACACTGCAATTTCAACAGTATCCGGTATGCCTGTTGTACTTGATGAGGTTTACACAGACACGAAAATGATATCCGAGCTCAAAGAGATAATCATAGGCACCACAGAAGCCGAAGAATACGAGGAACACCTGAGAGAACCAGGAACGCAACCTGACCGACCAGACGACCCTGCTGACTGCCAGACGTCGTCACTCGTGTCAGTGTACCACCTCACGATGAAAGCAAGATATATCCTCACGGCTACGACGAAGAAGGTTCTCAAGGCCAACATGAGAGCCGAGCCAATGACAATGGATGAATTGAAAGACTTGCGGCAATTGTTGGCAAGGACAAGCAAGGAGGTTCATGCAATCATCAATCGCATCCCCTGTCGGGGCGTGCCCGAGCTTGATTTCACGCCTGAGGTGGATGGCGCAGCAGCGGACTCCGATCATCTGGACAGCATGGGGTCGCCAGTCACCGAGCATGAGATTGGATGTTTCCTGCGTGAGCACTCCAACCTGAACGGTTTAGCGGGCGTCACAACGCATCATAGGACAACCACTATCGCGTTCCACAAATGGGCACGTGTTACACTGTCAATGCTAGTTGATCGACTTGATTGTATCTCCTACGCACCCTTCCTTAGGAATTCGAAGAGTCGAATGTGGGCAGTGGCCAGAAATTGCGCTTTGAGGTGTTGTCATGGTTACATGCGGAAGTTCTTGTCTCTTGCAGAGGACCGCGAGCTTCGAAAATTCAGATGGGCCTGGTCTAGCATGTACCACCCGATGCATGCCACGATCATATTGTTGATTGATCTGCATGACAGGCCGCACAGCGATGAAGCACCCCGTAGCCGAGCTATGATTGATAGAATGTTCTCCCTTGGGTCACCCGAGAAAGGTCTCGTGGACGACAAGTTCACCGCTGTGCCGTTGAAGGAGGGAGGCACCGAGGCTTGGACGATGCTTCAAAAGTTGAGGTACAGAGCCTGGCAGAAGGCGGGTCTCGATCCTGACGTACTCTGGTCAGAAGACGATCAAATGTCTGTGGGTGTCGGTAAGCCGCTAAGTGAGAACGACCTCTTCACTCGCAGTCTTCGAGAAGATATTATTCTCAGTCACAAACAGAGGCGCATCCGCCAAGGTTTTGAGCAAACCTCGGAGCCCACGTTTCGACAGCTGTTCAGTCGAGCGGCCGTTCGGGACGCTACGCAGCAGTATCGCCATCCATCAATACTAGGTCCCGGAGATCGAGTCGAAGGCTCCATGGTTCGAGAACTGGCCGATCTTGACATAGGACCTGACATACCGCCTATCCTACTGCTGCAGGCTTCACACGACCAGGAACTGATGCCTTACTCACTCAACAATGTCAATATACAGCCATCTACCTCTCAACAAGTAGGCCTAGAAGACAAGGGCGCTTCTTTACTGACAAGACCAAGTCCAGGCACGGAAGGCGCTGAGATATTTCACATCGGTGAACTCATCAAGAAGATTCGCAAATCACACCCGAATAGGGTTTCAAACCAGGAACTTCCTACTTCTACATCCCGTGGTGTCTCTGGTCCGCAAGTTCAACTAGAGAAAGGCAGTTGTAACTTTCGAACAGTCAAGGAGGTGGAGAATGCTGCGTTTCAAGATCTCCAGGAGCAACATTCAAAGTCAGCTAGGCTATCCATTAACGACAGTCGCACTCAAGTCCCCACATTTGGCAATCCTACCGCTCCAGGACTCCCTCTGTACATCACACCGACAGAGCCGACATTTGAGGGTTCGAAGACAAACGAGGCGGCAGCGTTGCATATTGCTACGCTGCAACGGCAGAGCAGTTCCATACGGAACCAGACTACCGTACTACAACACGCATCATTGACGGTACCCGTACTGAACAGTCTGGGTTTCCTCGGAATGATGGTTCCGCAGGTCTCTCTTCCCTCCAAATATGCGACTAGCTCACAGATAGCTCACGCACCCACACAAGCCCAAGTACAGCCACAGCCACAGCCACCTTCTGCCACCATCGACACCAGCTCGATAGACTACTTCGCAAGCACAGAGCCGAACGACACATCAATAACGGACGTCGACTTCGACTGGGAAAAATGGGACGAAACGTTCGGCCACTACGGTGGCTTCGAAGACATGCTCATGGACGAAAGCGGCCTCCTACACGATGGAAGTTGGACCGAAGAGATGCAGCTGCCTCACCTGGATCCATAGCATAGCATAGCATAGCATAGCATAGCACGGCATCTACGAATCCTCGTCTGCACGCGTAGGATGTGCTTAATCAAGCTCATGACCTTCTCGTCAGTCAGTCAGTCAGTCAGTCACACCATCCCATCTTGTCAATCTGCGATAAAAGGGGCTCCGAGCTTCTGATATCCCTCAAGCTCCTCCACATACCGACGTAGAGGGACCTAACAGTATCCTGCCAACTGTGGAGCGCGAACAACATGTAGCACACAAGACCGACCCCGTCCACGTAGAAGCTCGGAGTTGCCGCTAACGAAGAATTACATGTACATGTCCCACTGACAACCGGCTACCTTCCAAGCCACAGCAAGGGACACGAGCCACGAAATAACGATAATGATAATGATAACGAACACGAACACGGATACGAACGAGGCATGTGGAAGTTACAGCCTAACCAAGTGGGAGGAACGTACGAGGCACGACACGACCCGACACGGAAGGCAGCAAGCGCGATGGGATCGTGGTGATAGCATGGATGGATATGGTATGGTACGGCACGGCAGGACCGACCGGTCGGACCCAGGGTGAAATGTGGCAGGCAGGAAGCAGGCGTGCACCGTCCGGTGTGCGCTTCTCAAATGCGGTTTATGCGTGAGGCGGACCGTATGGTAATTGCACTTACATATGTAGTTGCGAGCACTACTAGCATTTCAGGATATGAACAATGAAGACCTGTCCGATTTCGATAGTAGGGGAAACCAGTGAGCACACGACAAAATAGTGATAACGTTACGTTACGTTACGATAACCAATGAATTGAAATGTTCTGAAAGTACATCGTAAATAAAAATTCTATGCGGCTATATAGGAAAAGTATGCCACCACTTTTTACATGTCCCTCAAAGCATGTTCTATCTCGCTGGCTCTTGTGCATCGAAAAGGACAGTCGTTTCGTTCGTCATATATTCTGAAGCAAATCCTTTGTTTGAACACATTTCATTGAATGTTAGTATATATTAGCACCCTCCACTTCCGTGTTTCGTGCTGGTTAATCTCGGAAGCGGCTGTGTCTCCGCGTCCCGTCTTCGTACGCACTACTTCCGTTCCAGGCTGGCGTCCATGGCGTCTCGGGTGATGAGACGTGTGCTAGCTCTGGTTTTTGTGCGTGCTGGTGTTCCTGTGCCTCGATCTGTGGCCGCTGTGCTTGCTGTGGTTGCTTTGTTGGCTGGTAACCATATTCCACAGTGCTCAGCGTCGGTATCTGTGCCTCATGGGGACTGTACCTGATATTGTCACTGGTTCGGTGTTGGTTGACGTAGCCAATGCTATTGGGCCGCTCGCCCAAGCCGGATCGACGGTGCTTTTGTGGCTCGTCAATGTCATCCGCGATGGGCTCGTCCATGAAGCTCGATGCGTCAGAGATCGCAACAGAGTGCCTGCTGTGCCGCTGTCTGTTCGAAGCTGTGGGTGAGAACGGGAGCCGTTGTTGCGGTGAGGTAGTGTTGATATGTAATTCTCGGTTCAAGCGTGCTGAACTCTCCGTTGGAGGCGCAGCTACGGGTGGTGCTCGTAGACCTTCCGGTTGCGGTCCTTGACTCGAGGTCCGCCTCGAGCTCTTGCGTGGGACAGGCGGGACAGGTGGCATCTCCTCATCGACTGGTGGAGCTCTTCGGCGAGAAGCCTCTGATCCTATGCGGCTTGGCAGCTCTATATCGCCGAACGAATCCATTGTGGGCAACACTGGTGGTCTGGTCGGCGCTCTCGGGATCGGGCTGGTGTATGATTCGCCCGCTGTTGAGAAAGATGCTGCGTCATCGTCAGGGGTGCGTGGCCTCACCTCTTCTTGTTCATGTTCGTCATGTTCGGGCTCATCCCGATAGATTTCTGACACCTCTGTTTCCTTGTCGAGCTCTGGTGTCGGAGTCATCATGCCTGGCGGTGGTGCTTTTGCACTCCTGACAACCTCGAAGCCTTTGCTCTTCTCTTTCGTCTTGCCTCCAAGAATGCCCTTGAACCATCCCCGAGCAGAAGAAACGCGACCGGTGGGATCACCCGGACCAGTCTTCATCCTTCTTGTACCACCCCCTCCTGAAAGTGGTCCTCCCCGCACACCATAGTAAAAGTCAACTTCCCTTGTTGCATAATCTGTTTTTGACTTGGTGAGTTCGGCGCCATTACCCTCTTCGTCTTCTCGGTCCGTTCGGACTTGTGACGCTCCTTCGCCTGCATTATCAAGCGCTGTCACTTTCGACTCTGCGACATCTTTCTGGTTCGAGCTCGATAGTCCCGGTTTGCCATTCATTGTCATGAAGTCGTTCGTGTTCCTCCTGGGTGGTCGATAGTAGGGGTCCCTCGATTCCGACTTCGTTAGACCAACTATCGCGCCGGGAGAGGCCAGACTTCTGCTCAGTCTTGACATTGTACTCTGACCATCTGGCGTCTGGCGGCCATGGCTTGTCCCTTCGGTTTGGCTTGCTCGTTTCCTTCTGTTCCCATCTAGCAATAGATTTGAGCTCCCAGACATGGTCCTGGTACGCGACCGTGTCATTGTCATCTCTTCGTTGTCACACGGTTCCGGGGTTACCAACATCTGTGCGTTAGACCCCATAGAGTTCCTCCCACCAGCGTCTTGCCTTGGCAGTCGTCTCGAAAGCTGCCTCATACCGAAGACTCTGACCAACCCACCTCTTTCGGCACCTCTTCCACCAGCAGCACCCGCGCCAGCGAGTCGGGCGATAACTTCGATGAGCGTTTGAATAGCGTTTATCAAAAAGCCGAAGATGAGTACACAGGCATGAATCAGCAATATGACATATCCAATCCAGCCACGAGAGGCTGTAGCAACGCCGAGTGAGGGGACGAAAGCGATCGACAGCAGAACGGTCAAGAGCCGCAGGATCGCAAAGCACGTCTGATACACGTTCATTGAAGTTGCGCCCGAATATGGTCGAACAAAGTTGAGTGTGAGAATGAGGATAATCTCACAGATTGCCAGCAGGACGACTTGAGCGACACCAGAATCCTGTACGGCACCGATGGCAATGCCCCTCAGAAGGTTTACGAGAATCGGAATCAGCGCGAAGGTCGCAGTTTCGTCCCTGTAGGTATTGTAAAGTGGGCCATAGAGCAGCACGGTCTGCAAATCGTCGAACATGAATGACCTTGGTCGGATGCGGATGAACTTGAAGGTAAGCCAACATGCGAAGGCTATGGTCATCACCAAGACAACAGCAGCAAGAGCAACTGCGTATGTCGGGCCGAGCGACGCAATAACGAATTGGTACATGGACAGTGCGACCAAGGGAAGCAAGAAATAGCCAATAGCTATTCTCACGATGTTCCCAACAGAGAAGTACCAATTCATAGATCGTAGATCCTCTGGCGCCACGTGCTTGACTTGTCGATAGATCCACTGTAGTAGGAAGGTAATTTGCGTTACCACAATCACGCAGCCAATAATGACTACCAACCAAACCATCATGTCAGCCCATGCATCGCTTGGAGAAGTCATGCCAATAAGCTGTGTGATGCGGTCGAGGCCTCGAACGGTGTTTGGCCGATACTGGTATATGCCGTCAACCACAGCGGTTGTGCCATTGCCTCCAGTGACGAGACTCTCGTTGAACAACAGGGTCGACCAGCCCAGCTGGCTAACAACAGGCTGATAGAAACCTGGATAGTGAAGACTCAGACTGCCTGTGAAGACGACAAATTGAATATATTGAAGGCAGTCACCAAAGCCGGGTGTAACGAGTCGGAGGACATCTTCGTCTCGGCCATAATTGCTGCTCCAGTAGAATATGTGGATCGAGCCCCAGGGACTGAACATAGCCGCTGCGACAGTGGCGATCCCAACGATAATCAGAATGCCCAGAGGCAGATAGCCCAACAGGCCCTTCAGTGAACCGCCTAGGTCTGGTGTAATCTGGGCGCTGACGCAAGCATACCACTGTCCACTCGCCGTTCCAGCTTGTATTCTGGTCGTTGTCTCGATGGTAGAGAAGGCATATGATGAACCCATATCGTGGGCTATGGTGTAACCGGGCAAATCCCGTACATCAGTGCTGTTGCGATAGAAGACCGGACCAAGTGGACATCCCTCATTCACAGCGTTCTCACAAAATCGAGCAGGGCTCGCAGTGTATGGTGTGTAGCTGAGGACGTTGTAGGTCGCAAAAAGAGTAGTTGCCAGCTCAGCCCCATCTTGCACGTCCACAATCTTGCCAAATGTGTTGTTTGGGTTGTCCCATGATGGGTCGTCTGGAGACGGGTAGGTCCCGGGATATAGTTGTCCGGTTACATTTCCGTAGAAGGTGACGTTGAGCATATGCGCATCGCCAGTGGTGTTGAAGGTGGCCGAGACATTGAGTGGCACGAATTGCAGTATTCGAGGTTGAGAATTAACGAAGTTCTCAGAAAGACAATTCGAGAATTCCACGAACGCACCGTAGGCCGGCGTTATGAATGAGAAAAGCCATCCACACAGCAGTATCCGCAGCCAGCCGTTCAATCTTGCGGTGCCTTGGACCATTTCCATATAGCCTGACTCTGGGTGATTTAGGACAATCAAAGATCCGATGAATTTTAACAACTTCTTCTCCCTAATCCCCTGGCTGTTTATGCGCTCATCGTCTCCAGCTGCAGGATGCGGGGGGACTCGAATCGCAGTAACGCTGGCCAGGCGCTTGAGACACAATTCAGCTCGAATTGGCTTCCAGGCGTAAAGGGCCCGACTGTTGAAATGTCGGCCTAACCTCAAATCACTGCGCAACTAAGCACAAGTCGGTAAAGCAGTTCAATCAACAGCAACGGTCGTCTCTGTTGTAATGCAAGAGTGCCAGCGGCAAGTCTAGCGGTTGGGCCGGATGTGCGGTTGTACAAGAACTGAAACCAGGATTCCAATAGGACCGTCAATCGTGTTACGCTTCGTTGATGCTACACGAAAAGGAGTCGACAGCAGTATGAACGCAAAGTAGCGAGTGACTAGTCGACGTGAACGATGTGCGAGACACGATGCTGGACGAAGAAGAGTCTTGCGTTGAACTCAACTGCGGGCTTCGAAGGGACTTGATGACTTGGGCTAGACATGCATTGAAACGCAGGCGGGATAGCGCGCTCTGGCTGCCTTTGGCTTCCAAAAAGGACGACGGCAACCAGAACCTTGAGCTCCATCGTGACACCAGAAGCCCAAGAACTTCTGTTGGAAGAGGGGCGCAGTCGTTGGCTGCCGTCGTGCGCTAGACCTCTTCGAGGGATGGCGCCGCCTTCATGTCTCTCGTTCTGTGCCAGTTTGCCTCTTGTGAGAAAAGAGCCTCTGCAAGCGTGGTTCTAGCGAGCCACTATGCAGCTAGAACCCGGTAAGCCGCTCTATATCTGGCACGGCGTGGTCGGATTGCGAACGTCGTTTTGCACGCGACCGTCTTTGCATGATGTAACTTAACTGAGTCGGTGTTGCTCATGAAGATGTAACATATCTCTCGAAGCAGATGTCAGCAGAGCATTAGCTAATTATTGTTGTGCTTTCAGCCTACGTGTCACGATCGATGACATACCTCGAAAATATTTGGACGGCAGGTGGATCTAGACGGAGTTCCAAGCAAGCGAAGGAAGCCGCGCAGGCAAATCCTGGTAACCTTCCGTCTCCCACTTGAACGCCTCCTAAGTTATATCTGAGAGGCATCCGTTGTCCCAAAACTCGCGTGTTCTCATGTATGAAGTGAGTGTTTGTCGAGCGCAGTCATTGATGCGGTACGGAGAAGACTATTCGAGACCATAACGGACAAGATCGACTTCCATCACCTATGTGGCAGCAGTAACCATCATGATGTTGCTTCTGCAGCAGTTGTTGTTGTGCTCTGATTCGATGAAGGACGGCATCGCAATGGCTAGGCACCTTTTGATGTAAAAGTTGTCTTTCTGTTATTCGCTAAGGCTGGTCAAAGTTTTGCTTTCACTACTTTGGCAGGCACGACCACAAATTCGACTCTAGGAAAGTGCAGCCTTATACCTTCAATGCGCGCCTTCTTTCCGACTTCGGGCACATCAGGCAGGATGACTACCTCCTCAGGACTAATACCAACTAATTTTCCAACAGTTGGATGCTTCTGTCCTGTGTCCTGAGGTGCAATACTAACCTTCGAACCAATTACCAGGCCATTTCTCTCGTCCAAAGCCTCCAAGTTTGCATTTGGAGTAGGCAACAGCGGCACTTTCTCACTTCTCTCACTTTTCTCCAGTTGTTCCATGATTTTGTCTACGCCCGTCTCGTCTCTCCGTTCGATTCTGGTCTCTACACTCGGCAGCGCCTCGACGTACCCTCGAAACTTCTCGAACCAAGCATACAGGCCTGGGTACCTGTCCTTGTTAAAGACTTCTCTCATCCCTTCTCCATCCCCATCTGCCGTAGATCCACCAGTCAAGTCCTTAATGCCTCGTCCCCTACTGATGTTCTCTCCCCACTCAAGCTGATAAAACAGACTCACGTCCGCAGTGCTGGGCTTGTTACCACCCAACACCCACCCACCATCGGCAAACAACGGCTCAAGAATACTGAGAAATGTGTCTAGCCCCGCCAAATTCTTCGGCACCTTTTTCTCAAGCTTATCGGCATCCAATTTGTGCCCGATCAAGCTTGCTCGATCTTCTCCAAAGCTCGTCCGCCAGACCACACTCGGTATCAGACCCGTCGTGAGCCTGAAGAGCGGCCGGTCAGTGTAGTGACTGCTCAACAACCGTGCCAGGACTCTACCTCGTGCATCGTGATGTACTTCCTGTCCACTACTCGTTCCGTCAGTCCGCACGATCTCGTCCTTGCGGTAAGCTCTAAGACGTGGGTCGGAGTGTAACCACTCCACGATCAGGCAAGTATCGATTATGAGCTCCTTTCCAATCGCTAAGACCGGAATCTTGCGGTATGTCAGGTTGAAGTTATCTACTAGAATCGGTCGGGGCATCATGCTCGGCACGAGCACGAATGTGTACGGTATCTGTAGTAGGCGTAGAGTGAGTCGTATCTTCTGCGTGAAAGGAGAGCTGTCATAGCCGAAAAGCGCTATGGGCGGAAGCTTGGCAGGCATGGTGGTGGCGACGTATCGTGACAGCTTTACATAGCAATACTTCTTCGAGGCCTATCGTCGATGATCTCTGGTTGTTTGAGACTGGCCTTGCGATGATCATCGAGATGTAAAGTTCTTAGTACTGTGGCTTGTATCGATAGGATGAGCTGAGATGAGCCGAGGTCTAGTGCTCGGTTTTCGCTACTGCCTCGCGAAGTCCTGACCGTCGCGCAGGAAACAATACCACGCAATTACTTGATATACTATATGTTAGACACGTCGATGCACTTTGGAAACGGTAAGGTATAATCGAGGCACTGGGTATCTGGCAAAGTAGGAACGAGAGATATAGAATCGGAGGCTTCGCGCCGTCTTCATGGTCGAAAGTCCGCACTCTACAAATTACTCGCTATCGGATACTGTCATCGAGAAAACAAAACATCATCTGCTCAACTTGGACTTCAGTATGATGCGGGTGCACAGTGGTGCAATACTGCCCTCCATATCACCCTCACAACACGACAGCCATGTATGATACCGTAGCACCCGAACACTCCTTCCACATTCCGAACAACTCCTAGCCTTGCCAATCGTGAAATGCCCGATACCACCACATCCGCACGCCTAACAACCGCTGATCAATCCAAGATAGCTTCTCCAGCTGTGTATTACATGGCGACGACAGTAAGGTCAGGATCGGTGGTGCGACCTCCAAAAAGGATGCCCAAGAATCGCCTCACCTGCTCATATTCAGGCACCACGAATGTCTCGAGACCGTCTGGAAAACTCCCAGTCTGTGACAGAGGGAGGTCAGTCTCATACACGATATCGAGTCGCTCAACCTTGTAGGTTTCTAGCAGATCCTTTACACCCTGATCCCAACCTTGAACATCGGATTGTTTGCGTGCAAGCTTGGAGAGTCGGACTTGCTCTGATTGCCGAAGAGCATCGGCCGGGGAAGGAGATAGTGGCATGCCATTTTCGTTGCCGTTGGCGGTGTCGGTATCTTTTCGAAGTCGGTGTTCCAGGTTGGCGGTGAGGAGGCTACGTTCGACCCTTCTATACCACTGAAGCATATTCCTCCTATAGCCAGCTGTCTGCGGAGGCTGAACTGGCTGCTTGCGCTTCTCATCGTAGGCTTGATCATCTTTGTCGCTTGGTAGTTGATTAGAGGCAGGTATTGGAGCAGGAGTATGTTGTGTTGTAATAGGCAATGTTGCGATATGCTGATTTAAGGTCTGATAAAGGCCCCCTGGAGCATATGGCGGGTACCATGCAGCTGGAACATTGGCGTTAGGATGATACTGATGTGTAACCGGAGTGGCAAGCAACGCTGTTTGAAGAACCCCAGCTGTGACGACGGGATTCGGTACGCTAGGACCAGCATCGCTGTTGTTCTTCTTGTCTTTGGGGCTAGGATAAGCTTTGGGGCTCAGTGGCACGACTGTAGTGTGTCTAATGGCTTTTTTGTGATAGGGGTTACTATCGCGGTCCTTGACGACGAGAACAACGTGCTTGAACGTGCGGGGCCAGCTGGATAGCAGCACAGAACCTGGCTTCGTGCTTTTGAGAAACCGTCTCAGTTGGTCTGGACAGTAGAACATGAAGATGTTATCCACAAGCCACATCGACTTCACGTCAGCGTTAAGCAATCGACAAGTTCTTGCCAGTGAGACACCCATGTTCGTGCTCTCCTGAGATCTCTCGCGTGATGACTCCGACACAGTCACGGACTGGTGTGCCTCTCGATGAGCATCTTGGTCGCGGTCTCCTTGTCTTTTGAGGCGCTCCATGCTTGGCTTAGACATTGGGATGAGCGCGAACGTGTAGGCTTCGTTCGTGGTGGGAGCTGAGAGGTAGCGGATGAGATCTCTCTTGAAGTCTGGAGAGAGCTTCTGGATAACACCAGCATGGTCTTCGGCGTCGCCTGCTTGTAGTGTTGCAACATCTGCAAGCTCTTGTTTTGTTCGTGGGTAATAGCTGTAAGCGCCAGAGTGATTAGCGGCCGACAATACGTTGGTGAGAAAACCTGTAGCCGGGTCGACCTTGGCCTCGTTGCTAACCCAGGCGATGCCCACATTGGGGTTGGAGGAGACCAGATCTGAGGCGGTATCTCTCCCTATAACCTGGAGTTGTTGAAAGTCGAAATGAGAGCGAAGATACACTGATGTGCCTATGTAAGTGCGACGACGCGGATCCGTTGCGGTGGGTCTCTTGTGAATGGTGTGCCCTAAACGAGTGTTCGATACCTGTTCCCAGTTGGCAAGTAGGTGTGGGATTATGACGGCTTGGTAGCCACGCACATTGAACTCCATAATGGCACTGGGGGTTCGAGATGGCTAAACAGCTAAGTAGCTTTCGATCTGACCAAACGAGTCGAAGTTCCAAAGTCGTGGGTTAGCTAGATAGTTAGCCATTTTGAGATTGCGGCCTGATTGTGCTGATTGTCAAGATCAAAAGGTCACGAGGTTGCACAAGCAGTGAAAGTAGTGGAAGTAGGGCCACGGTAAGTCGATGAGTTTTAATGCGCAGAATGCTAGTCCAGCACCGCTCATATGTTCAATCAAAGATGGCTATGTTGTAGCCTGCGGTGTCTATAAGATCGTTTGATGCTAGTACTAGTTGCGACATCTAGATTTTAGGTACCAGAGTATTTCTTCTACAGCTGCCCGCTGCTGCAGGCAGTCAGAAGAGGCGCTGATCGCGTTGAGGACCGAGAAATTTGATGTGGTGACAAGAGACGAGAACTTTGTGCAATGGTCTGCAGGGCATGTTGATGGCTATCATCGGTGGTTTGGGTTCAGATACTGGCCACACGGAAATCTGTAAGGCTTGCTTCATCCTGAATCTCTTCATCTTCATCAACCTTTTGATGATGTGATAATCGACTGGTCCCCAACGCAACGATAGAAAGCGACGTTAGCTCTCGTCGTCGACGACGATGCCAAGCGCTCGACGCATCCTGCCCAATGACGTTTTGCATGATACCTTGAGAGACTTGCCGGGCCTGGGAGAATCTCTGAACTCCCCTGCCTTCGTCTCACATCCTACCTACCTAATGCAACACCTCCGCAGCTAATGCCTGTTTGATCGTCGTTCTCAGCAGCTCTTGCTTGATCGACTGGAACTGCAAGGACATATGACATAGGCAACCATGGTTGACGCTACTTGACGGTAGTAGGCACAGGTAGGTCCCTCAAGTGCTACATAGGTCTTCGTGGTAGCAATACATTGCTTGAAGGCTACATTCTGTTTACTTCCATTGCCAGCTGCATCCTGTTTTGCCATCGCAAGAAGGATGCTGTCTCTATTATTGTTTGGCTTGACTGTGTTTGGCTTGACTGTGTTTGCCCAACAGGACCCTCAGGATCCTGGGGTAGCTGGACCAGCCCTCGAGGTAGTCCATCGATATTACGACCAATGGCCGACGGGTAAGCAAAAGCTTTTCCACAATCGGGCTTATGCTGACATGCTCAGGCATCGCCGTTTCAGCCTCCGGTAGACTCTTCTCCAACTACCCTCTCGGCCTCGATCCCAACAACACCCGCTACCAAGTTGCTGAGCTGGTGAACGGCTCCTCAGAGACCCCCTACCCATCAGTGGAGATCAACACCCCTCCCGATGGTCCCTATGACTACACTTCTTATCCAGCACGGAGCAAAGGGCTTCCAGATTACCTCATTGGCGTTCAGAGCGTGGTAATCGACGCGCAAGATAGACTGTGGATCTTAGACACAGGAAGAGCTGTCCTACCAAACGGCACACTTACAGCATCACAGTACGGCGGTCCGAAGCTCGTAGCGGTGGACCTACAAAGCAACGCTGTGCTCAAGACAATCCTCTTCCCACCAGAGGTCGCTTATCCAGAGTCCTACCTCAATGACATCCGCTTCGACCTCCGGGCTGGCATCACAGAATCCGGTCAAGGAGTAGGCTATATCACCGACTCTTCTGCTGAAGGTCGCAATGGCATCATCATCGTCGACCTCGGAACGGGCAATAGCTGGCGACACCTCGATGGTACCATGGAGGTGCGGGGTGAGAACCGCTTCTTTGCTACAGTCTGGGGCCAGTCCCTATACATCAACAGCGGCGGTAGCTCACCTGTCCAGCGATTCGGCAGTGGTGCAGACGGCATTGCAATCTCACCCGATGGCGAAACGCTTTATTTCTGCCCAGTCGCATCAAGGTATCTCTATGCTGTTCCTACCGCTCGCCTACGCGACCAAGGCCCGGCCTCTGAGCTCTTGGCCGAAGCATCAGTCATGAACTTGGGACAAAAAGGTCATGCAGATGGGTTGGAGAGCGATTCGAACGGTCTCGTCTACGCAGGCAGTATTGAGACGAATTCGATTGTGATCTTCAATCCTGCTAACGCGAGTGTGAGTACATATGCTCGAGATCCGCGCATTGGGTGGCCCGATACGTTTTCTGCTGGTACTGATGGCTATTTGTACGTTACTGCCAATCAATTGTTCAGAATGCCTGGCATGACCGGCGGGGTTGACTTGAGACAAAAGCCATTCGTGCTGTATCGCGTGCCTCTAGCTGAGGGTGGGTCGAAGATTAGAGCGTGAATTCATGGTTGTTGACACTAAGCACTATTGGCATGGGACCTGCAGAGATAGTAATCGAACACAATGAGTGAAGTAAACAGTGTTCACAACATTGAACGTCGCTCCACACTCTCCCTGCCGGGATGATCGGCTTTCTATTTCGTTGGACCTTTCTCATCCCTAAAAGCAACCTCCAACACCTCCCTGTCGGACTGACTCGTCCAACACGCCTCAACCAGGAAGCTATCACATACTCAACGTGGAGCAAAACCGAGCCCCCTCCGCACGGGTCAACAAAGCTAGCTTCGGGTAACTCGAACTTATCTGTGTGTAGCTGAAATGCGCACGGAATGAATAATCGGCAATGCTTATGCCCTTGAAAGAACAGCGTTACATCCCCCACCTCTTGATTAAATCGCTTATTAGTAATCAAGGGTTTGCGAGCCGGACCGCTCGGTCTCGCCCACCGATATGTCTACACATATAGTTCCTCGTCCTCCCTTACGTTTAGTCATCTGCAACCAATGATCTTGTAAAGTTGCTCCCATCTTTATCGCCTCTCGCTTAGTCCCTCACATCACACAGCTATAGCGCCAACGAATTATCTCCCCTTAGCAATCCTCCACCATGCAGTCAGGCTTCGCCAAAACCTGGCCCCGTCTCCTCCTCCGCCTGGAAGCCGCCGCTGTACTCACATCCTCGACCTGGGCCTACTCGCGCCTCACCAACCCGTCATGGTGGACGTTCGCCGCTCTTCTCCTCGTCCCAGACATAGGTATGGCAGGCTACCTAGCCAACACGCGGGCCGGCGCAGCGCTCTACAACAGCGTGCACACGGAGACGCCGCCTATCATCCTGCTGTGCGCTGCGTGGGCGACGAGGAATGAGGCTGTTGCTGGTGTGGCGCTGTGTTGGCTTGCGCATATCGGGATGGATCGGATGTTCGGATTCGGGTTGAAGTATGGGACTGGGTTCGGGCATACGCATCTTGGCGTTCTTGGCTCGGGCGACAAGGGGAGTGCATCGCAGTAGAGGAGAGGAACGGAGTCGAAGTGAACGGTGAATTATGTGGAAGCGTCCGTACTGGTGCTTGTAGGCTAGCACACTTACTTGCTAGTCGATATTCGGAATCGTTGCAGGTTAGTCAGCTGTTGATATGGTTAGAGATGATTCGTGTTGGAGTAGGTACTATGGCGGGGAGCTTGGATCTAAAAGCTGGCCTTGCGGCTGTGCTTCTGCGACACTAGGTAGAAGACTCCTATTGAAGGGATAGAGGTGGACAATCATGCCACGCCTTTTGAGAGATACGTCTTCAGTTCCTTCTTCTGACTCGGCTAAGCTGAGAAAATGTCGTCGCGAGCGCGTGGCTCACCTAACTTATACCCGGTCAAATACCGTTCTATCTCAGCTTCCCGACGCAAACATAAACTCTCCCAAATCATACACGAGTCCACTGTGGCCACGCTCGCAGCCCTAGCCCAAGACCGCACACATAGAGCAAACAATTAAGCTCCCTCACTATCATACTGTGGGTAGATAAGGCTTAGGTTGCGTTAGACGCGAAATCGCCACTCACAAAGACTACTAGTACAGCAGCATAAGCTGCCGTTGCTCCGAAGATCTCTCCTCGTTCGGCGTTCGTGACCAGAGCGATAATGCCAGCGAACAATATCGTGAACATTGCAATGAGTCCCATCGCTGTCCCTGGCCTGGACTTTGAGACGTGAAAGAGACTGTAGATAGGCACGAACAGCAACGTTGCGGCCAAGAGTGTGCTGATGAAGTAGACAGTGACGTCCACCGCAACATGCGAATAGCTCCTTAGATGTGGTGATACGATATGGGTGAGAGGTTGCACGCTCAGACGTGAGGGTGGCGGAGGATCGCTTGATTCGAAAAGCCATGTGCAATGTGTCTTCAAGAGGTAGCTCAAAGGGTCCGGCTCCAAATGCCTGCCCAGACTCACATAGTCTTTGTCTTCGGTCCGAGCTTGACTAGATGGATGAGGATAAAGAGATGAGCTTGCGCGGGTCAGGATGTCGTAGCTTCGATCATGGAAACTCTTGGACATTGCTGCGAGACTTTGTTTTGAGGGTGATGGTAAGGATAAGAGCTGTGACTGCAGCACAAGTGCCTTTCCTGATTCGATATACCTTAGCCCACGTATTACCTTGCGAGCTGTTTGCAGGCGGACTTACTGTACTCTTTCAATGTTCTTCGAATGCGCATGGCGAGCTGCATTCTTGCCTTCCATCTTGCATCCTTAGCTTTTGTCTTCTTGGCGCTCCTTTTGAATGTCGCCCAGTCACGCGCATGCTGCCGAACCTCGTCTCCTTTGCCTGTCATTGGGTCGTCTGCATCTTGCGCGACCTCACGATCATACTGTTCTTGCAGAGCTTGAAGCTCACACAATTCGCTTTGGTAATAGAGTAAGTCCCTGTTGGCCAGCTTGTCGAAACGCTTGTATAGCACCAAGGTCTGATCCTCGTCACTGGCGATAAGACTCGACAAATGTCCAAAGCCAGGCACATAGGCCAGCTGATTGATGACCATCTCTCGCGACGTGGTTGCGCTGTCGAGCAGCAGGCTACTGGATCGGGTTGCAGTCCTTATCTTTGCCGGATCCCTGCTGTTGAGGCTCAGCCCCCTAGGTCAAAAGAGCAATTTACTTCAACCTTTGGATCTTATGCAGACCATGCAGCTGAGGTAGGGTCCTTATGGACTCAGATCCAGTCTGCCTTGCATCGAGCGGAACACGCGCCTATGCGCACGATTGGCTCGTTTTCTTACTAAGCTCTTGGCCAGCAGGGCAGTGCAGAAGTAGTCACGTGGCAACTCCTCACAAAGGACACCCGTCAAGTTTGAGGTCCTGATCATCCCCTCGACGCCTGGGCTATTTTCCTGAGGTACAACTTTTGTCTAGACGTTCAACTTGTCCAACAGCGGGTAATGGTAAATTTAACGACCTACCATCCACGTCGACCCATTGATACGTATCTACATATTAAAAATCCTTTCATCTATCCACGCCTCGAGCAACGACTTTGAGTAGCCTGAATACCTTACTCACGACTGCATTGAAGTCTACAAGCCAGCTGCCACGCCAGGAAGACTCCTTTCATACTCGCTCTCCTGGGCTCTGGCCCGACGCATTCGGTTCAGTCGTCTAAGATACCCAACTAGGTTCCAGAAACTGCGTTGAGTCTGACCTGTGACGAGCATCAGAAGCAGCCTTTTGTTGGAACCCTTCTCGAAGGTCGAGGAGATACACCACTTGGCTAGTAAGCATTTCCGAAGGCTGTGGACCTCCTGCCGCGGCAGCTCCTGGATACCCCAATACCATGGCTGAGATACACCCTTGTCAGTATCCTATGTTCCCCTTTTACTCCGAGCCCGGTGTACAAGCGAGCTATGAATTTCCTCCTTCAATGTCACCAGAAGCTCACTTCCCAGCTTCAAGGCCTGCATATCACAGCTATGAGGAACTAAGTGCGAATTATATGCTGCCCAGGTGGATGTCCAGTCAGATAGACGGCTCACAAGATTTGTTTTCGGACTATCCATCAGCGGTTGAGGAAGAGTTTCTTTCGAGCAGAGAGCCCGGGCTGTGTTGGTCCTGTCTATTCAAAATTGAGGGGGTATGTGATTCTGCATGCAGGCCCAGATTGTCTAAGGGCGGGTTAGACCCCCTTCTTACGGGTACTTTATCCACTATACCACGTTGAAACGGGTTATTGACATTTCCAAGAAGAGCTTCACAATTTCTCCCGTACGAACGAAGGCGATAACATCCTGCCCCAGCCAATCCGCGATGCTTTCAAAGACTCCGACTTCAGATGGCCTCGACAAGATGTCCACAGAGCAACATCTGATCGGTACCCTTCAGGATACTTGAAAGTTGCGAAAAGGAATCCACGGCTCATGGCTGCAGTGCAGGAGTGCTCGAGGCTCAGGGATATTTGTATGAAATCCCTAGATCAAAAAGCAGCTTTTGGCTGTGTTCGGTCTATGCTTCCAATCAGCATAGGAGGCCAAACCCACCAAGCTTTACCAGACAGCAAGTGCTATGGCAATGTGATGACTAAACGAAAGGCAAAAGAGCTGCATCTGCATGTTGATCGAAGGACTAGCAAACGTCAAATGTTCTCTAATGCTGTCGGCAATGCCTTCCAGTCTATAGGAGAGACAGTGGCCAGAGTCTCGTTTCCTGATGAACCGCACAAGTTCTACCAGCTGACCTTTGCCGTTCTAGCAAAGTGTGCTGAACCTCTGGTAATTGGTGATCGTTTTCTGCGAGCAACGAAGATATTCACTGAATGCCAGCATCGTCTGAAGAAAGTGGCGTCAACTGTGAGCCGCTCATGGAGACTGATGTACATGGACAGTATTCCCCGCCGTCGCTTTAGATGCGCGATTGATTCAGAGTACGCTTTCGCCGACGTAGACACTGGCTCTGAGAAGAACATTGTATCTCTGGAGTACACCCAGCTTCGGGGTTGGGATATTCAAGCACTGCCTCCAGACCAAGGCTACGTTGAGCTTGCCGACGGGTCAATTGAGAAGGTCTGCGGCTTTGTTGACACATCACTGAGCATTCGTGGACAATCCGCACTGAAACGATTCTATGTTCTGGATGGTTTGCGGTGCGATCTGATCCTCGGCGACGAGTTGGTGGACGAAATTGACCTTTACAGCTGCCACGAGAGTTCCTTCGTGGACCTTCAAACCACTGTTCAACAAGCCGAATTCTGCGCAATCAAGTGGTTGGAGATTGACAACCGCGTGGAAACTCTGTTGAATGATGATGCTTTCGTCATTCCACCGCAGCCGGACCCGCAGCTCTTGAAGTTCATCACCAGCGACAAGCAGGGTCCTCCAGATACGAAACCCGATACCTGTCTCGAAACAGTTATATGATAAGGCGAGGTTTCGTGGTCTTGATGATACTATACCGTACTCGACTTACCCGATTAGGTAAGTCCGAGGGGGAGGATGAAGAGGAAAAATAAGGTTATTTATAGGCTAACCTTCTAATTCAGCCTTATAGCCTTATAATTTAGCCCTAGGCTTATCGGTTATCTTATCTAGCCTTATCTTAACGAGCTATACCTAATTAGGGTGTCTTGTGGAGGTTTCGAACCGTACAGCATGCGGTATCGTCTCGAAAAGATCCCGAGGTATTGATAAGACAGTATCGAGAGTGGACAACACTGGCGACAAGATCCTGGATAGATTCAAGCGCAAGCTGAAGTCACATAACGAGACTGACTACGTATACAAACTACTGCATCATGGGCTGTGGACGGCACGCGAGAGACTGGAAAACGAGGAGCTGGATTCGAAAAGAAGCTGTGATATGACGAGGCGAACTTTGACTGGCATCGAACTTGAAAAACTCAATGCGGCAGATGAAGAGCGGCAGCAGCGGTTCCGGAAAAAGCGGGACAGAATTATTGAACAGAAGAACAATCTCATGCAATGGACATCGTGATTGGGAGTCTTATCATCAGGATTCCAGCTAGGCGGACAGTGATATACTGGAGAATACTCAGCGTTCGAGACCATGGGATACACCAACATTGCCAACTTCGAGATCTCTGTTCATGCGACGACCCATATAGACAGGGCGGAGGATGACTTCCCTCAGAGTCGGTCACAAAGACGCAGTGAAGGTGTTTGAGCGCTGACAGCTCAGTATTCAGGGGTCCTGGAGGAGGTTGGGTTGCAGCAGGAGACCAACTGTGGCTTTGAGTGGATCGATATGCCAGTAGAGCCGAAGCAGCAGGCTGAACTGAGACTACATACTGCTAATCAAGTCATGTATGACACGTATGGTGTGAGATCGGATAATGGCACCCAATCATTGGTGAGGCCGGAGGGCACTGCATCCGTCACGAGGGCTCTCCATGGCGTGGATGGAGTCGAACAGATGCTGCAACGGGTGCCGAAAGTGCCTTAAACAACAGAAGCCATCACTAGGTGAGGACAGGGAGCCAGCGATTTGTAGGCGGACATCGTCCTCGCAACACTTAAAGGAGATGACTGACCGCGCGTACGATAAGAAGTAGCAGCCGTTTCAATATACGACAGTACCAGCTACTACTTAATCTCCATGATCTACACGACGAAACTACTATCTTTGGAGAACCAGCAGTGCCAGTTCCTGATACGCCATGTATCGACTTCCGCCGCGAGGCCCTCAGGGTCGCCCTCTTCCTCCAACCCATCTTTGCTCTGGCGGGCGGCCCGGGCCACCCCCGAGCAGTGCGAGATTACTAGCAATGAGCACACGCGGCACCAGTTCTAGATCTACTATATGTCGATTTCCACCAGGAGTCCATTGGACTGCTTCCTTCAAGTTCTCTCAACCGATATCTGCTCAGGTTGGCGGCCGAGACACCCCTGAGCAGCGCGAAAACGCTTTTGTGATCGCCGTAAATAAGCGCAAACTTTATTAGCTCTTCATGGATGAAAATACTGCAAACCTCTATCAATGATACCCCTGCGGTTGTGGAGATCAAGATTCTGGGATTGGATGGTCAAAGATCTACGGGAGAGACGGCGAACATGGCCTGGTCGCTCGCAGATCAGTTGACGACTCCGAGTGCAAGAGCACTGTGTGATATACAAGAGTACGGGGATCTCCAACGAAGAAATAGATCGCTTAAGGCTGTCGTCCTGGTTGTGGGCAAGTCAGTCAGTGGAACTACGAAACATGTGGTTAGGGCGAAGAAGCAGCTTTTGGAGTATCCAGGCCCCCACCTCCTTCTGCTCCTCCTGAGGGCATCCCTATATATACGTGACTCCGACCGGGTCTACCTTACCACTCAAGAGTGCACCACGGCAGACATGCTGACCTTCAAACCTCGTCTGGAGGCTCTCGATTTGCTGTCACCACTCACCTAGAACGTGGTCCCCCTTGCGGTACGGGGGGAGGTAGGGCTAACAACGTCTTAGCTCCACCGAAAAACTTGCAAAAGCACGAGGTCGAAGAAAGGGCTTCGCCCAGGCTCTCTTCAGTGCTCTTGGACCCTACAGAAAGGTCGTCAAGCCGACGTATCATTTACCTAGAAGCACATTCGTCGTACCACTTGGTCAACGACAAAGCACGTTCATCAGTGCTGGTGGTCAATTGGCTTTTGAGGTCGTCGGCGCGGACAATGCGGGTAATGCAGACGCTGCAGCCTCCGAAGGTAATGACCAAGCTTGGATGAACGAGACCGCCGAGGCGCCCCGGCGGGTTCTTGATGAAAACTGGGGAGAATCTATGGGGGAGTCTTCAAGTGCAGCGTTGGCCTCGATGAAGACGTCCTCTACCTCGATGAGGCGGCGTCGCGACCGAAGCGAGACCAGCAGTAGCTGACGTTGACTTCAGCAGAGAGTGAAGAGCATGCTGGTGCGTATATTGTCATTGGACTTTTCATTAGTTGTAACCGCTGGTGCATAACTCGTTTATCGTGATTACTAGTGCTCACCCGAGTCACCGGCCAGGCAGGCTGGCGTTGTTTCCAAGAGCACGGATGGTTACAACGGTCTGTTACCTCCCCTTCAATTCTCTCTCGTGACAATCTGTTTCGGGCATATGAATCGAAGAATAATAAGACCAAGTCTATGTGACATGCTCTTCAAGACTCTCTCATTCATGGCTTAGTCCGATAGAAGGGATAAGAGCTATTGAGACGCAGTCATGGAATGGCCGGAAATCTGTGCGACATTGGATTAAGCTGTAGTTCTGGGCGCTGGTACCCTCTTCAGTATGCTGAAAGGCACCTGAGGAAACGTATCTAGAGTCACGAACGCGAGGCTTTTTGGGATCATTTTCCAACTTCATTTTTTGAGCTGGTGGCCTCCCCCGTATGCTAGAAAGTACCTAAGGAAAGTTGATTAAAATCACAGACTCGAGGCTTTGTTCGATAGTTTCGATTCTCAACTGGTGCTCTCCCGAGTATGTCAAAAGGCATTCAGGACTATTCGTCTGGATTCATGAAATCAAAGCATTTTTGGTCATTTTCTAGCTCTCATTTTCTGACTGGGGCCCTCCCGGACAGCCCAAGCTGCCATTTCTGCAAAACTATGGTATTACGCAATTTCGTCATCTCATGCTACTCTGCCTTCATTCTACTTCTTCTGCGGAATGACTACCAAAACACCAGACTTGACCAAAGTCTTGATGACCTCAAATCCATTCGCAGCCGTGACTCTAATAGATACCTGCGGAACAGCCCCAAGTCTCACCAATCCTCCTGCGGCCATGATGCTGTGAGCTGGTATGTCTCTGTACTCCGGGTCCATGTTGATCATGGTGAATTCCTGGAAAGGAGCATTTGTTGCTGGGAAGTCGAATCTGAACTCAGTGTCGTCGCTGAGCATAGACAATGCAATCTTGTGAGCATTGGTCATGAGAGTGTGTAACTCGACCCAGTCGCCGTCGACGTTGGCGTACATGAGAGGTCTGACACGGTTCCAGAGGGCAACTGCGCGGTTGTAAATAACTTGTGTGATCCACTGCTCAAACTGTGTGTTGGTCTTGAGCGAGGTGAACTGTCTTGCAATCTCTTGCAGGTATGCCTTTCGGACATTGGAGGGAGTATCGATGTAGAGCTTGGATCGTGCCTCTCGAATAGCATTGTCGATGTCGCCATCGAAGCCAAAGAATGAGTTCACAGGGAAGACTTGCTTGATAATGAATTCGAGAATGAGCTTGCCGACGAGGAAGTACCGGGTATTCTGGTTCGACATTATTCGGTTGGCAGTAGTCTTCGAAGCAAGTTGGAGTAGATGAGACTTGAGGTACTCAGGCATGTTGCTGTCACCTTGTGTACTTGGTATGTTGACGTGCTTATGAGCAAAGACGACTGCTTCGTCGATGAGCGCTTGGAAAGATTGCTTCATCTTCGCTTCCTTGGTGTCGCCAGCGAGGGGCACCAGAGCACCTTTGTTCTTGTCGGTGGAGGACAATTGGCTCGCTGATCTCGTCGCCGACTGCTTGTTCTGAGGACCTATGGCTCCTGAGAGCTGTCTTGGAGGTGTGTTGAAGCTGGCATTGCCGCCTCCGCCTGGTGCTCGCTCATGAATATTGAGAGCCTGCATCTGATTGATTGGCAAAGGTGAGCCATAGGAAGTGGCACCAACTCTTGCTTGACTGTGAGGAGTCGTGAAAGGATCTGCCTGTTGATATGGAGAGGATGGACCGTGATTGAGTGCACCCCATTTGGTCGCCAGCATACCTTGGTTGCCGAAGCCCAAACCTGGAGGTGGTTGGATCTGTTGGTTGTAAGAGCTGTGTGGTGCAGGACCATTGTATGGTTGGGCGTAGCTTTGAGAGACGGCGAAAGTACTTCCAGCAGATTGTCCTTGGTGCTGACCTTGAGACATATTCTCAACCTGACTGGGCAATCGGAAAGGCTGACACTGATATTTTGGAGGTCGGTTCTGGAGTTTGGACATTTCACTACCCTGAATAGCGATAGTTTCGTTGGCTTGAGCAATTCGAATGTCCTTGTCCCGCATTTCTGCAATTAGTTGAGCCATCTGCCCTTGGAGTGTGGCAAACTCTGCCTGCAAGCTTTCAATCTTGGCATCTTTGTCCTGGAGCTGGCGCACAGCTGAAGCAGGAGTTCGCGATCGTTGAGAAACAGCGTCGTCGATCTCTGATCTAGCAACAGTGATCTTGTTTTGGAGATCCAACATTCTCTGTGATGTGGCCTGCCATTGTGGCTCGGGTGGTGGTTGGTTTTTGCGTCGGTTCATACTGTCTCGCACAATGGCATTCAGCCTGTGATTCGTTAGTCATGAACCAAGAGTCCAGAAATGTGCAAGCTTACAGAGAGATAAGGTGCTCTTCGGCGCTGATTAGCGGAGGTTGGGTATCTTCCTGTACCACACGCCTCGCTTTTCGAGGGTTGGAGAAGACGGATGCCGAAGAAGAAGAAGAGCTTGAAGGTGTGCCGGGTATCTGAGGCAAATGTCAGTCAAACAATGGTCGAAACAGTGAGATAGGGCGTTTGCACTTACCTCAGTATCTGCTTCCCAGATGCTCGTGTCCCAAAAGACAGTGATCTCGTCGATTTGTGCCAAGACACCGTCGAAACGTTTGACTTGCTCCTGGAGAGCAGCGGGGAGGACGTCAGCAGGATTTGGGTACTCCAAAAGCTGCTTCTTTATGTCAGTCATAAAGAACTGACACAATTTTCGCTCATTTTGAGCGAGATCGAAAGCGATTTCTCGCTGCTCGGGGGTGCCCCCGGCCGCCAATCGCAGCAAAGATTGGTTCAAGGAACCAAGAAGCCCGAGGGCCTCGCCGTGGAAGGCGATGTATGGCATTTTGGGGTTGAGGAAAGAAGAAGAAGAAAGAGGAAATGGTCGCAAGTGCGAAAAAGAATTTTCCGCACTTATAGTCGAGAACGAGAAGGCTGGGCACGTGTTTTTGATCACGTCAACGCCTCATTCGGTTGGTGATAGCTCGCAGGTGAAGGTCGTCTGCACTAGCGTCTGTTGCCGTGGACTCAAGGGCTGGCAAACTGATCTTGGCGCGTTGAGAAGGCTCAGTGGTAGTCGGAGGGGCACAACATGGTGGACGTCTTCGTTGATGAGGCTCGTTTCGATAGTTCAAGTAATACAGTTCCACGACTTACCTGCTTCCAGTTGCCAGATGTGCGAGCCTTGCTCAGAATGTCGAGATATGCTGCTTGACGAAACAGATGCTCCCGACTCGAAATCTGTGTGCTTCCTGCCACCATCAGCCACCATATTATACCTGGTATGAGTAAGTGTAGCAGTCTATACCTTATGCTTGAACACAGAGAGAGGAAAACCCTGTGGAGGAAGAAGTATGTAAGAGAGAGGAAGAGAAGATTCGAAAAAACGGCGACGACGAGCCTTATACACCCCCTGACAAACACAGCCGTGGTGCTGACGCCTGCTCAGCTCATTTACTTCTTATACGCAGCTTGACCTGGGCTGCAGCGAGGATCAGTTCGAGCTCAGTGTGAAGGGGAAGGAGAAATGTGGCTCGAGGACCTTGGCAGGGGGTGCCACCAGGCCCATGTTCGAGGGTGAGGTTAGAACCAGCGATGTTACGAACGAGACAGAGGGTGCCAGGAGGGTTAATCTGCGCAGGTTGGGCGGCGTTCGACCCGCTTATATCGTTGTTCAGTGACAAAGGCATGAAACTGGGACCGAATGTTACACCACAAAGCCACACGAATGCTAGATCACCAATCGAACAAAGGAATCTCGGAATCGGACGACACGCTCCGATTGCAAATGCGCAGGATCAAGACGCACGAAAAGAGGCAATCGCGACTGCCAGAACCGAGTACGATCGTTGAATATGACGTGCGATACCTGTCAAGCAAACAGCCTCCTCACTTGACCCAAGCATTAAACCACAACATCTGGCACGACTTTCATAGGCAAGAGATAGGATTACAACCCTTTGCAGGACCGCATTGAGCAGGCTCAGAGGTAGACCACAAAATCGGACATCATCGGCCATTTGCTTCAAGCACCGCAACTTCCCCACAAACCACCAAGCCATCATAACCCGGTGGTCAAGGCTAGGAAGACTTGTGTTCATCGCTGCAGAGCACCTCAACGCAATGCACTGCTCGTGAGAGCATGAATGGGACCAGATGGACTCTCTTCTCGGCGGCGACACCACGACGAGAAAGTGGCGGCACTTTCTGACCAAGGAGATATGATCACACTTCCCTCTATGGACAACCAGCTAGCTATACCTGCTTCTCTTTGTACAAGCCCGAGGTGTCGCGCAGCTCTAGTCAGGGAAGAGGTCACGGTCACAGGAAAACTGATCGTAGTCGAGAACGACCACTCTGTCCGCAGTCCGAGCGACAGAACCGTCGTCACGAGCAGCTTGGCATCACTACCTTTGGAGCATGATGACGAACTTCTCCAATCCCATGAGGTAGCAAGCATGATTGGATCCCTCACATCTCATGTACTGCCTGCGAATGGCTTCCTTGATGGCTTTCAGGTTGTCTGGCAAGACGAAACAGGAGAAAATTGCCTCTAAAGACTCCAGACACAACTCAGAACCAGCAACAGCCTGCATGCGTTGCAACACGGAGTTTCGTGCTAATCGATATACTGCGCTGGTTGGAGATCGATGATCAATGCCGCTAACCTACTCCATGAGTTCATCAATGGCCGATCACCCACACTAGAAGTTGTAGTACCAGCTTTGAGTAACAGCCATTGGAGCGGTGACGGCCCCGATAGCTTATGCAAAGAAGGTTCAGTCGGTCGTCTCGGTCCACCTCGCTCAGCGGTACTCGTCGAGAACTGCACTTCCACGTCAACTTACGATAACCAGTATCCGTCATAGGTGTGAAGGTCGGTGTTACTGATCGGAATACCTTGATGTTGAGATTTTGACTCTTATTGCCTGAAGTCCTTGATCTGAATTCACACAATACTCTTGGTCCTCGGAAGCATGACTTGTCGGCTTTTCCTTTTGGCTGCGCTGCCGGAGACGGCTTGGAGGAAAGTGGTGAAATTCTTCCGCGTGGCTGTCCAGTTTCCCACCCTGGCCGCGTCTGGTTGATGTGTACCGATGAGTGCAAAAGGACCAGCAGAGCCTCTCACAAGTATGAAAGGATCAGACAAGGATTGCCCCAAAAACGATGACTGAGCGGCAACATCCCAAAAGGCACAATAATCATGCATCCCATTACGAGTGTCGACGGTCCAAACTGTTCGCTGGCGATTTCAGAAGCCCTCCTTCTGAAAACAGCGGTTTCTGCTCGTATGGAAGTAGCAGGCGGAGAATCAAGTTTAAGGGTCACAGAGTCAGCTGAGTAGGCGTGCAGATTAGCATGGCTATGAGAAGCTTGGATGGTGGCCAACAAACATGACCAGGCCACCGAAAGCTGTTGGGTTTCTGAGTAGATTGAAGTCCAGATGACTTCTTGAGGTCCGGCAGGAATTGAGACCGTCAACGGGAACCCTAGGAATGCCGTAGGACCATCGGATGGGCCTCACCTCCGAGCTGACTCCGTCAGTACAGTGTTCAGGTTCAGACCACAGCCACCAGCCGCCGGAGCTTCGAGCCTCACCACAACCATGGTAACCCGGAATGCTTCAGGAATCCAGCCGAAAGGTCTCGATCCCGATGTTCTCTGTGGGAGGTCGTGGCCAGCTTAGGCTTTCCTGGTCCCATAACAGATGGAGCGGTGAAAGCGATGCAAGCACAGTGTCCTCGACAAACCACGCCAGTCAAACGCGAGGTCAAGGTGCTGGAACACAGCCTCAGGAGGCTGCAGCGTTCTTCAACATTTTCGCCACCCGCTGTCAACGCAGGATATTGCTTCGATCACATGTTGCCAACCAGTGGTCTCGCATCGGATCCAACGTCCCAGGCTCGTGTCAATTCGTCTGCAGCGTCACCAAGGAATTCGAGACCAAATCTCTTGCCAATGTCCATCCGTTTGCCCTAGACCTCCATCACGAAAGCATCATTAACCAAGGGGGTGAAGGCCTTCAGGACCTCATTGCACGGTGACGTCTCTGCAGAGCGCGGCGCAGAGGGCTGGGACAGTAATGTATCCCAGAAGGAACAGGAGGCCGCGAAGAACAGCCACTGTTTGTGTTGATGGATCGGCTTGGCAGGCTGGATCATGGAGATTCGAGGAGCTCCAGCAAGGCATGGGGACAGGATTGATTCCCTACCCACAGGACCTCCTCACTCGAGGTTGGCATATCCGCTAGCATCGCGATCGTGCCCAATGTCATGCCAACGTTGTCGGCTTCGGAAGACTTTGACACTGTGGAGAGAATAGGTGGGACAGGTACATCAAATGCAACGCCACTTCGACCTGAACTTGAGCTTCGCCGACCTTGACATCACTTCTGCCTCATACTGCAACCGTTCTGGTCTGCATACACCAGGTTTCACTCCAACTCCTCCTCTGGATTCAGAACTGTAGTTGCGGTCATGCGAGCGTCTCACTTCTAAACTCAATTTGATGGAAGAAAACCAGAAGCGGAAGCGTCAGCTGGTAGGAACAATATGAGGACAGGCTTGGCATCAGCAGCTTGCAACCTCCAGGCGATCTCTGGCTTGCTGCTAACAACCAATCTGCGACGAAGTTGTAGGGCCATTCACCGACAGCTTGATACAGCGACCTCGCCCGTTGCCAGCTTCAGCTCCGGTGCAATGGCAAGGAAGCATTGTACGCTTTGACCAATGCAGGACGGCCTCGCACCACCATTCGTGCTACTTTTGTGCATATTCTGGTGTTCGGGCGACAGGCAGTCTCATCACGACACGGAAAAGGTGGGTCCAATAAGATTGAGGAACAGCTACTGGCCTTCAGCAGAGCAAGGCCGATAGACATCAGTCTCGGCTTAGCAACGGATTGTGTCTGTATCACGGCCAGCGACGAGGCCCACCGCGTTGGTACAGCCCAGTAGGGTCAACCATGACAGTTAATGCTTTCTCCCCTTCAGGGTCGCATCTAGCCGACTAGCAGCGACACCACCCGGACGACAGTGATGCCTGGTTGAACAGGTGGCAGAACGGAAGGTGACGAAGATTTGTCATCGTGCATGGACAGCTTGGATCGCCCTCAACTTCTTCTCGGGACTTGCGCTCAGCCAGAGTCCCAGCGCTTTCCTCCTGTTGCCCTTCGAGTTGATCTGATGTTGATGTAACCGGTTTCGGAGTCCATGACTGGGACCAGGCCGATGTTGGTTATCTTGAGACAATCAAGAGGAGAACTTTGATTCTTACATGAAAGTGTGGCCTATCGGTCCAAGAGACTGCCGAATATATGCTCAGAACACCAAGACTCGACGACTCACGCAGCCTGTTCCCGGCGCGTGCCACTGCGACTCTGAACCGGCGTTCAGCCTGCGCGTCAGCAGGATTTCTGTGCCGACACTAGCACTCAGCCTGCCTTTGTCCGTATCCGGTGTATGCGTAACAGCTTAGCCATGTCGAGTGGTATTGCAGAAACATGGAAGGCTGCTGAGACCAGTTACAGAACTTCTGCTGGTGAATCATGGGCAACATGGCCATTGTCCTTCTTGATGGTAGTCGGAAGCGTGTTGGTCACTGACAAGACTAATGCTGGTCCTCCCCTTCAAGTCACACAACTTCGACACCTCTCTCTGGCTGCGGCTCGATCTCCAGGCGGGAGTTTGCTGGGACCTGCGCGACACTCCTTCGAGGGCTGAACTTCCAGCTCAGGCTTGACTTGCCGAGATAAGACCACCTTCAATGTACCTTATGATGAAGGCGGATATGAGGAAACGATGGGCATTACCCTGTCTGAGGCAACAATAGGTGTCTAGCCACACAGCCTGAACTCCGCAGTGCCAATCTTGACCTGCATGTCTTTTGCGCAGTACCTGAGCCCAGCATCAACATAATGTCTCTCGTTTCCCTGCGGAGACTGAAGGCAAGAGCATCCATGGGCTTCGTCTTTCGAGGCGGTATCTGTACCTAGACAAACATGACCGCAATATGTACTGAAGCGTCTTTGCAACGAACGACGAACATCGGGCGCTGAAGAATCCATACCCGGGTAGAAGGGATTTGAGTCTCGCTGTCTGGGAAGTGCCGCAGAGAACCGGGTATCGTTCTCCGTGGGACGCATGTTAGGGAAGCGTAGGTCTTCCATGCCTCCATGCAGCGCCGGGGAGAATGCCATATCAAAATGGTGCAACCACTCTTTGCGAGACCACTCCCGGTGGCACCTTTCGCGGCAGCTACCTGTCCCAATTCTGGTCGTCGTGCTCAAAGTTCAGAGCCTGCTGGATCCTTGCTCGAGAGGGGATTTCAGTGTGGATCGTGAAGCTTGCTTTTCGTACACCGGACAGATCTGATCACAGAATATCAAACTTCCACTGTTCACCCTATTGATTGACATTCGCATAACGTCGCAGCCCTTGATGTGGCCAAACGCGGAGAGAATTTTGTGGGGTGCTCGGGTCTGTAAGTCGATCGGACCGTGGAGCCATTTTGGTATTTAGAGAGGCATATCCGACAAGTTCACGGCTTGTGGCAGAAGGCCGAGCCCTCCTGACTCTGACCAGGTTCATCCCGAATCAGGTAAGAATACCCGTTGCGCTTAAGCATATCAATAAGCGGAGGAAAAGAAACCAACGTCACCAAGAACCCAAGGAATGAGTCCCGAATAGCACCAGGGATCTGAACCTCTGGTCGACGAGCATTCGAGAAGTTCTGTCTCCGACGCACTGTGAAGAAGAGTGCCGATGAAACAGGATTCTGCGGCCCAGCTGTTCTTGAACCTCGGAAAGAGGTGTCGGGAGGCTGAGTCGCAGGGACCGTCACCATAAATGTACTCATCTCCAGTCTGAGCACGTCGTCGCTGACCCGAGCTAGGAGGAGTAGTTGTGTACCCATAGCCCGGGTAAAACGCTGGCCGCTGGACATAGATCGGTTGAAAGCCGTACGGTATGGCTGCTGCTGGCGATTGGTAAGCACCCGACGATGGGGGCCACGCAATGCCACGCTGCGGTCGCTCAAAAGATGGAGGGTGTCCAAGGTGCTGAAGACGGGTGTGTCGACGAGCGGAGTACTCTATCGGCTCGACCCGAATCCGCTGCTGTCGAATATCGATCTCAGATTCAGCAGCACGCTCGGCTTCGGTGGCACAGGACGACTGCGTAGACGACCCAGTGGTGACATGCCTTAAAAGCTTCAAACAGAGCTCCTTCCTCGGTCTGAAACACTCCTTGATAATGTGCAGCAAGCCTCCACCGATGTAGCAGTACTTTCGGGGCAGGAGTATTTCTTTCAGTGTCGAACACACGATATGTCTGATGCCGAGAAGTCGACTTTGCCAACCCCTTTCATGACCATGACATCTTCCATAGTCAAGACTCTCGGCACGCCTTCGACGCGAACAATGTATGGAAGCTCATCCGTGCCATCAAGTGGTATGGTGGCACTATCGCGCGAGTACAAACCATGAAAGTGTGACCTGAAGAGCTGTTTGGTTCTCGGGGCATGGATGCCGGCCTCACCCTATCAGGAAAGGGCTATCATCATTGATGCAGTTTTACGACTTGCCGGTCTGGTGTCGAGCCGAGAGATGCAATATGTTTAACGATGCCGAAAAAGCCATTATCGCGAACCTGTACTGTGGACTTAGCCTTTGTCTATGTTCCCCGGACAGCATGCGAAAGTGTGCTCGCAGGTCCGAACCGCGCTTTGCCAGTTGAGTTGAGGATCTGCGGCAAAGCTGCAGTGGATCGACACAACCAATCAGAGGTGTCAATTCTGCCACCTTGGCATCATTTTCATGGAGTCAATAATGCCCAGTTTTAGGTGGCAGCTTAGAGCTTAGGGATATGCTCAATTTTCCTGCTTTTCCGCTGGCCGCGCCCGACTCGCTGCTGGCTGTCAAGCCTGTTCCAATGTAGCTTCTCTTGAGGCCGTGGGAGGGAAGCCGTAATGAAGTGTAGCAGGCCTGCCTAGTCATGGCCGCGGTCGTCGCACAGGCCCATCCTGATGGTTCGGGACTGTGTAACTGGGCTGCACCTACATCTCTGTCCATGAGGGATCAACCACAATTGGCAACTGCCTTGAGGATGTTTCCGTCTCTTCTTCGGCACCCTGTTTGCAAAGCTGTTATGGAGGGGACAGTCGGTGATCCTGTATCTGGCCCTTGGTACCAGGAACAGTGGATGATAGCGGTGGATTGTCGGCCCTAGGCAGTCTAGGGTGTTGCCCAGCACCGATGAGGAAGTGAGGAGATTGGCCGTCTTTCTTGGTGGCTCCTTTGGGCGGGTGCTCTGATTGCAAGCTGTCAACAACATCCTGCGCGCCGTCAGCTCCAATCTCAAGGTATGGTCCTTGAAATGGATTTGCGGTTGTTGACAAGCTTCTCGACTGGCTGAAGCCGAATACCGGTTTTCCTCGACCTGCGCTGTGTCGGCCAATGGTTGCATTCAGGTTCTATAGATGTCAGCACAATTCCCCTGCAAAAGCAAGGACAGCGGCGAGCAATTCACAACTGCACCAAATGAAAGTCGTGGTGCCTTGAGAACTCTTTCGATTGGTAAGTTATTCACTATCTCCGAACTGGTTTCGAGGTCTATGGTAACGCTCGTTGGAATTGTCATCTGAAGGCGGAAGTGAAGTGTGATCGGTTGCTGCTCATCGGCTTCGATGTCGTTGATGCACACAGGCAATGTCATTGACATTGCCTTTGACAAACCATTGATGGCCGTCAAAGTGTGACTAACAAGCACTGGAAGATCATCCGAAGATGTTCAACAACCTTGTTGCTGGTTCGAGGTCTTCCCTCCTCCAAATGTGGTATGTCCCACTATAGAAAATTTTCTGATCTGCGGCTGCCTTATTCGAGCTGCCAGTGAGGTCTCTGTATCGGCGCTGATGACGGCTTTGCTCGGTCCTCTTGCTTTGTGACGGGATTAATTTCTGCTAAGACCTGTCAGCATTCTTCAGTGGCGGCAGGCAACCAATTAGACAGGAGGTGAGAGATACCTTTGAGCCTGATCAGCCTGATCAAGGAGGCTTTCGAGCACAGATAAGCGAAGAAGGGGTGTCATTTAATATCTGTAGATGCGAGCGAGGAGTTAGTCTCAGGTCGGACGCGTCAGTCGTAGCTGGGATAAGGGGGGTGCTTACCAGAGACCTGGCACGACATCTTTCATTCTGCGGGTCTGTCTGTATGCGAGAGAAGGATCAAGATGAGAGTCTTCATTGTTGCTATCCAAGGATTCAGACAATGATAGACGAAGGAAAAGAGAGATTGTCGTTGCAGCAGGGAAATATTTGCTTCACTACACTGCTCAATGTTCGTGGACTAGCCCGATTCGGGTGCAGACGTGATGGCAAGCAACGACGCAAAACAATCAAAGGACGCAGCCGCCTTTGCTGCTTGTCAATTCACAGACACGCAAGCAAGAGCACGTCAAGGAAGCTGGAGTGGGGTGCATCTTTCTACTGTTCAACCATTTTCAAACTACCAGAGTCTTTCTTTCCAGGTCCGCTATCAGTCTCCCACCCCTTTGCACCCAACCACTTCCTTCCCTATCACATCGCAGGCTGCGTCCTTCCTATCCTTTTCCTTCCGTACCTGTGCCTATCATGCACTTTGACGCGGAGGCGCTGCTGCACAACCGAGCTGGAGAGCTACCAGAAGGTAAGCACATCCTACACTTGCTTTTGGAGTTAGTTGTCTTGGCCTCTATTCCAGTCCACAGAACCGTCTTCCTTCTCTACCTCTTCTCCCTTCCCATCACCACTATGGCCAACATCATCCTCATCCACTTCCTCGAAGACAACCTTTCTCTGTGAGAATATTTCCAAGCACTCTTATCAGCTGCAGCTTGCTTTCAGCGAGACAGCAGAGAAGTTGGTGGCTTGCCTGCAACACCGCCCACCTCACAATCTCACATTTACCCCTCCAGACCCGTCTCAGTGATCACCATCGACGAGAGAACAAGCTGACACACCTTTGCTCAGTCCACTGATAGTAGCAACAGACTCTAGCATACCGTCAGGCAGCCGATTCTGACAAAACACTTCATCAACAACTACAATGTTCACCCACAATTCCCAGAAGCAGAGAACAAATTCTATGTGCCAGCCAAACTTCATGTATTACCAACAACACAAAGTCTCTCTGAGCTCAATGAAGGCCACTCTCCAGCTTTCGAACAGAGGTATTTTCAATTATGAAGCACAACGAAGCTCACTGTCACTTTTGATTGCTGAAAGTATGACTTCACCAAGTGCCATCAACCAAAACACCGCTGACCTTCAGTTCCAGGCTCATCACCATCATCATCATCATCGTCACCATGAGTGCTAAGATCCTTGAACATAGCTGCTACCTTGAATAATTCCGCCGTCAAGAAGGGATGAGCTAGAAGGATAAAAGATCAACAAGCTCTTATTGAGCATCTGTCCTCACAAGAGAAGAATTCAAGCACACAATCTCAAGGACGTGTCAAAGGTGACTGACTCCTGCGAGGAACCCGTCGATGGAGGAGTCGCAGTCAGAGAGAGATAGAGTCTCATCGCCGACGATCGCACTGCAACCAGGAGCTGGCACTGCTTTGTGTAGACCTCTATCTCAGGAACTTGAGCCGTGGAAGTACTTATCGGCAGCGTGTGGATACACTCATCGTCGATGGCCATGAGCGTGGCGTCCAACAGCTCGACCTTTGGCCAACTACCTCGACCACGCCAGAGGCTGACCACACAGTCACTTACATTGGGCACACTGCTGAGCACGATGCACATGACAGTCGAGCTCCGCCAGCTTCAACCATCATTGAAGCAAACAATGGGACTGTCAGGGCCATCAGCGTTATCGTTACCGTTGCTCCAAGGCGTCCACACTTCTGGAGGCTGCGAGTTCCAGGTGAAGTTAGCAATGACATCGTCGACTTACCATGTTTTTGATACCAACTCACTTCAGCTTTTCCCTTCAGGTGGCTGACATTGGCTCCGGAGGATGATCAACCACAAGGCTTGATTGTATCACATTGAGTTGATCAAAACTCTACATCCTCCTGGAAGTTTTGTGGAGAGCTACGCAACAGATATCCGAGCAGGTCAAGCTATCAAGCACAACACAACTAGGTACTGCAGGCACCAAAGTGCTTCAAGAAGATCCCTGGTTCGGGTGTTCTATGCAAGCAACAATGCTATCGTTGCCCTCTGTTTGAGTCGTTGCTAGCAGCCCGTGGATCAAGATCTTCGCAGTTCCCGTTCTACCACGGATCAGAAGTCTATCTTCATCGACGCCAGACCATTGATGGGCAACATGCGAGTCAGTGACGATCGGTGCTACTCTCATTAACTCCCCGAATTGGGATCGGGTAATCTGTGCGCTTGCTGCCTTCCTTAGTTCTCATCTCCCGCCGAGACGGCACCAGCGTCGACTGTTCACTAAACAGACACCGTACTGTCGGTTCCGCTGGAGTGGACACTGCCATAACAGGAAACGACAAGGTCACCAAGGTTGCTATCGAGCCTGACCACATTTACAGCGGCGAGTTACTGTTGACGACTTCTTGTCGTAAGCGACAACGATCCTGACAAGATTTCACGGAACACAACCAACCACACCATGCCACAGGCCAGATGGCGTTCGATGATGGGGTCTCATGACACCGAAGCTCAGCGACGAGGCATGCATGATGTACAACTCAGTCGTCTGCAGAAGGCCCATGCCCGCCCATGTCGACGTGCCAATTCGCTGGTGAGTGGACGCCCTTTGCGGACGCCCACCATTACTAGCCTGTTGAGGTGAGTGGCCAGAGGCCTATTCGTATCCGTCTATGACGTGCGGGTAGTACCATATCTCGCTTCTAGCGTTGGTGAAGACCGTTCCTACGCTCTTCCATCACAAGACGTCAAAGTATGGATGCCGGAGCTGGACCAACAGCAAGATCAGTCGATACCACGTGGCCCTGGGTATGGCGTTAAACTGCTCCCACCGCGGGTGGTTGGCGGAGGCCGGACGGGGCCTCTTCCAAGTCACCCCTCCCAAACACGAATGGTGGTAGGGGTTGTCAGAAATCCGTCCATCCGAAACAACTTTAGCACGACAACATCAACTTGGTAAGCATCGACGACGACTCTGAAGCCGGTATTCCAGGACTAACATTGTCGCAGTTCGAAGTTGGAGACTCGATTCCAGACGACGCCGCCGTCGTCTTCGCTTTCATGCGGATTGCCTACCCCTTGGTGGTGGTGGAGCTCATTGCCAGGGCCAGATACAAAGGATTGGACTTGGTGCGGGAAGAGGACATCGCAAGTCCTTCCCAGATGGGCTCCTCCGAGAAGGTCAGAAAGAGGTGGTCGCAAAACGGGGTATGGCATGGCGTTGGAGCTCACCGCCGTAGAAGGAGAACCTGGGCGTACAAGAAGATATACCCCTTGTCCTGGGAGGATGATACAACTATTCCCCCCCGGTGCGCTCCATTGCCCTGAGGGAAAGAAGTGGGGGATGGTGGTGCTGTCGGGGTCGGTGAAAGTGAGTACTCAATACAGCTTCGATGCGGCCAGGCTAATGTTCTAACAGAACCCTGGGGACGACCCCAGCGACATCGTCGGCTGGCACACTGGCCTTGAACTCACTGGGCTGGTGTGCCGGTCGACAACGACAAAGTCATCTCTAGCTTTACCGACTCCAGTCATTTGGTTTCGAGCGACCTTCGAGATGCTTATGGCGTGGTTGGTGGCCCGGAATGCGGTGAGTGCTCATTGTTCATGTTGCCTTTTCGCCTTGCTGACACCTCTCCAGAGCAGTGCCACTCTGCCTGCCGTCTCCGGTTCTGGTGCTCATATTCGACATTATATTCATCATGGATCCCTTATCCCGGCCACTCTTCGTCTATTCGTGGGCCACCACAAAAGCTCGTCTTTGACCCTTCCAAGATCCTCGCCTGGATCTGTCGGGATGAGGGATCCGTGAGCTCGAGTACATGTCGATACTGATGGTGGATTACTTATGGCGGTGCGCTTTGGCGCCGCCAAGGGCAAGTCATCTTCTCCTTCGTCATCGTCGTTCACTTACTGACATTTCGGCAAGCCTAGATCCTTGTACCCTGCCATACGGGGTGTGAGTACATCCTAAAAAACAGGCGTGCTCACACCCCGCATGCCATCCCTTAGTGTGGTGCGTCTGGTCGTCGACCGCAGGTAAGAGCACTGGCACTTGACCCTTCTTGGTGCTGTTTCATCTGACTGACACAATTGCATAGCATTGGTGGCGGCCAGACGCACCGAAATGATGGTGGTGTGGTCGCTCTTCGACTCAGGTATGCCGTTGTCGCCTTCATCACCGAACAAAGCTGACATTGACAGCGTCGAAGAGGACCTTGACCGTATGGCGGCGGTAGGAGGGAGGGTATGAGAGCTTCCTCGGTATGGCGAGAGAGAACAAGGACCGAGCTGTGGAGGATAACTGGGACGAGTCTTCCCTAGTACGTCGTCGCTTACTATCATGCTGTTGCTCAAACAAGCTAACATGACGTCCTCAGGCCCCAAGAAGTTCTATGGCATTCAAGAACAAAAGTCAGCGTATGTTTGCCGGCGGCATTTCTGGAGGTGCCAAGACTTCAGCCGAGTTGCCTCTTTTCAGAGAGCTGGATGGTCTCGTTGCGGTCTCAAAGGCTGGTGGAAGGGGGCATTCCAAACTTAGGGTTTAACTCTCACCAGTCCGGACTTTAACCCCAAGTTTGGAAATGCCCCGTTCCACCAGGCTGTTCAAAAGTACGCAGAGCAGTACTGCGACCTTGATGCGGAGATGATTCCAAATCATGCTTGGTCTTATAAAGACAAAGATACAGGTGACTGGCCAAGATTCCGTAAGAACTTCGCGAAGCAAAACGTGGTGACGGTCAACCCTGCATGGGTGGATGGGTGCGGGATGGAATGAAGGTGGAGTTCAGAGAAGCAGAAGAGGTCCGCCTCTGACAGCAAGCAGAACTCAAGACTGCGTGTTGGACAACAATGTTATCACTTGCATGAAATGTGGCTGCCTTCTTGTTCCTCCTTGTGCATGTGGTATCTCTCATTGTCCAGCTAGCTTCGTTGACTCTTTTCAGCAACTCACTGAGGATGGTCAACCAGTCTGGCTCGGCAGCGAGAAGCCTGATCTGCAGTATCTGGAGTCGACGGCAGGGGAATGGGCAGGCTGGCCTGGATGAAGCCAAAACCCGAAGACGGCCTCGCTATGCGCGTTGCATCGCTGATTTTGCAGTGAGATCGTCCAGTCAGCCCAATTCGAATGCTCCAAAACGGGCCACCGCGATCCTGGTACAGCTGGATACAGGATACGTCTAATCTCCAGAACTCGAAGTGACCAAGAGAAAGACACTGGGAAGCTTCGGGATTGACCTGTCCTCGCTGATGTCGGTCGACAACGTGGAAAGAAGTGGCTATCGATCGCAACGTCCATAGCATCAGCGACGAGAAGGCACGGCGCAGCCCTCTACCGGATTCTCACGTTGGACGCAGAAGTCCGAGTTTAACATTGCTGGTCTGTATATACTGTCTGGTACGTCCATTTCGTCGATGGTGCAAAGCTGAGGGACACCCTTGCCTCTACAGTATCCAGCAGCTCGATTGGTGAAGGTGTCCGAGATCCGTCAAGACATTGTGCTTGTGTGCTTTCGATGTCGATGACGATGTTGGCTATTGATAGGTTAACCGTCATATCGGCGCAGGACCCAGATAAAGGTTTGAGCTGGGTTGGGTTGGATTGGATTCCGTACGGTAGGGAGGGACATCGTGGTCGCTGAGGCGTGCCCAGGAGAGTTCAGTTGATTTTGCGATGGCTGTCGAAGATGAGATGGATTGGTAGAACCGATGAAAGAGTGAAGGGGGAATAAGTCTGGAACAAACCATGTACTGTACAGTTCGTCTGATGATGGCGCGAGATGACGCCTATGTGCATGGGGTACAGTCTGCAGTGGGCGGGATGAAGCGAAGCGAAGCGAGGTGCACTGAAGCAAACAAACAAACGTACTGTACCGTACTTCTACGCGTTTCGGGCGATGAATGCGAGATCATGCGTGCAGCTCAGCTCAGCTCAGCGCAATTTGGTGTTTACTGGATGGCGTTATGCGGTGCACATGCCGCGAAGGGGTGAATGGGTATGGTCCGTGCCGTGCCGTGCCTACCGCAATGCAGGTGCGATCCGATCGCGGAAGCTTGATACGGTACTAACTAATTGCGCCGTTCTGCGGCGTTGTGTCTACGGCCTGCTTAGTGAAGAACATTGACATTGACACAGATTGGATCTCATGCGGATAGACACTAGGTTGGAAGTGGTACTGGGGGACGTCCATGAGCGATTGCCGGATACTAGCTAGTACCTGGGTGGCGAACTGGAGGGGGGGGGAATCAGCTTCGGCGAAAGAAAGGATGTCGTGACTAAGTTGCGGGGAGGAAGGAACGAGGCCGAAGCCAGATGGGGGGGTTTCGCAGTAGAATGCGGCCCAGTATGCAGTGGCTCGATGTAAGATTGGGACTGATGCACGCCGAAGGCTAGCTCGGCTGCTCGCAACGTGGCGCGAGGACTACAGCTGTGGTCTGCTCGGAACTTGGTGGCGTGCTAGGACGATTGACTTGTTACAGCAGTATTCTAGGTCTTTCTTGTTAATGAAATGGCTGTTCTACTTCTTGTTGATCTTTGCTGAGGTTTGGCATTCCTGTGTTTAGGCTTCGTGTTGTCGCGAACGCTAGGAGGAGGAGAGGGCGGGAGGAGGAGGGCTCGCTGGTTGTAGCTGGGTCCTTGCTCTAGTGCCATTCTAGATTAAAAATGAGAACCTTTCTCGTTCGCGTCGTCGCGGTGTTCGCCGTGTGCGCGCGGAGCAACAAGATCAGATCGTGCCAACGATATGAGGGGTGGGTGCGCGAGGAGAGGCTTGCAGGTGGGGTGTTCACCTGACTGTTCCGATGGGTGATGGAGGTGCAGAATGACATACACGCCAATACTCGATCAGAGCAAGCAGTACCCAATGCATGCGCATTCTGTGAGCCAACTGTTGTCTACTCCAACACCAGACTCTCCCCATTCTGAAGCTCAACAAAAGACTTCTCACACACATTAAACTTCTGCGTGTCAGGCTTGCCCTCATCCCTCCCAGTAACAGGATGACTCCCCGGCGCCATCGGCAGCGTATGTACAACACGCTTCAGAAACGACGCCACAAGTCCATGAGCAACCTTCTGTTCGTCGTGTGTAGGCGTCCAGTAGCGCGCGTCTAGGATCTCACGAGCCTTGATCGCGTTCTGCATGCCCAGATTCAGCTGTGCACCTGCTAGCGAAATGTCGTGGAGACCGTGGAAGAGCGCTAGGACTTTGGTGGGGTACTTGCCCTGCTTGACGACAGCGAGTGAATCTGCGTGGACGCCGTGGGGCGTGTACACGATCGTCTCCGCCTCTTCTTCTCCATGTATGGATAGCGCAAAGGTGATCGTGAGCGCGGAGTGGAAGTAAATTGGCGCGTCGCCCTTTGTGTGGACGCGTCCGATGCCTACCCAACTGGGCAGCCGAGAGACCTTGGCCACGCGCCAGTCATAGCCTCTCTGGTAGACGGGAACCTCCTCCACATACTCGAAGTGCTTCCAGCTCCTGACTAAGTTTGCTGCCTTCTTAGGCGCGAACACGGGCACTGCGGCTGGTAATTCCTTCAGCGTAGCTTCATGGCAGTGGTCTGTGAACTCGTGAGAACAGCACACAGCGTCGATGAAGTACGGCGCCTGCTGGATGCCCGACTGCGGGCCCACGACCGCTGTTTCCGCGCGACATAGTAAGTTGTTGAGTTCGGCGAAAGATTGGATGGCGGAGGGCTTGGCATGGTCTTGTGAGCTGAACCAGTTGAAGAGGTCGACTTGCGGCCCTCGGAGCCATACATCAATCACGATGTTGTACCGACATCTGCCGGATGGCGGGTGGATGTGTTCAGGGTATGGAAGGGATAGGAGCCATGAGCTGTCTGCATTGAGATGTTTCAGTATGGGGCGGCCAACACTGGCGTCGAACGCGGTGTGAGTGCTGGCGTCAAGTTCACTCTGTAGCTGAGTACTTGGCGAGTCTGTGGATGAGAGGGTCATTACGATGCAATACCTTCCGAGGTGCCATGGTCACTGAGTGTTAAGGACACACTATCATGTCAAGCAAAGGAAGGGATTAATTGGAAAATTCGATGACGTTCGCGCAATGCAGTACACCGTGATATCGAAACACTCCGCCAAAAACTTATGCTTTCATGCCTCTTCTCACCACCACTTTCAGGTAAAAACACGATGAACAAATTCTGCAAGATCCCGGATGTCAGCAAGTACATTTGCTATAGCAGGCGACACCACATATACTGTACATTATTAACCTTGCGGCATAAGTTCTATCAATGAGGAACAGTGTTATCCCCACAACTCATCCCCAGTACTATCTCGGGCCTGCCTAGTACATAGCCTTCTATTCATGGTTATCATAACCCACAATTGTTGTACAAGGCAAGCTCTCACCTCGTAGCTCGTAATGGTGTGAAGGACGCGCTCCCTTCAAACAGTTCGTACACTATCTAGTCGCTTACTGTCAATTCTGCCTGGGCATCTCACTGACACCGAACAAATATCCTAGCTCTCTAACACCCAGTCTCGATACGCTACTCGCAGCATTCTCGTCAAGAGCACTCTCAACTAGCTTGCGCTTCTTCTCTTGCAATGCCAAGATACGATCTTCGACGGTGAAGACCCTGTTAGGCTCAGCAGCGTGATCAACACCGGCTTCGCCAATCAGGACTCGATGAACGGTGACTTCTCTCCTCTGTCCAATCCGATGGCATCTATCTGCAGCCTGATGCTCAACAAACGGGTTCCAGAAGGGGTCAAGAATGATGACGTGATTCGCGATCGTGAGGTTGAGACCAGCATTTCCGGCTTTGAGACTGACGAGCATGATACGGCAATGAGGATCGTCGGTGAAACGGAGCACTGCTTCGTTTCTGTCCTTTGGTGTCATGGAGCCATCGTAGCGGGTGTAATTTGCCAAATTGTGGTCATTCGATAGTGGAACTTCTACCAGATCGAGGAAGGACGTGAAAGAAGAGAAGACGATGGTCTTCTCGCCATTGCCTTGATTTTGGATCTCGTTGAGCAGTTCCAATGTTTTGTCGATCTTGGCACATGGCTCGTAGATCTTGCCGAGTTGTCTGAGGTATTTTTTCTTAGCAGCTCGAGACTTGAGACCTTCTTTACGCAGATCTGCAAGTGATTTGTGCTCGTCTTTCTTCTTCTTGCCCTTCGATCTCTTCTTAGACTTGGGCTTGCCCTTCACTTTGCTGGCGGGCTTCGAATTCGACCTCGAAGAGTGAGCAGCCTTCTTTGGTTTCTTGACCCGATCTAGGTCGTCTTCGTCCTCTGACTCGCTGTTGGCCTCAACCGATGCATCGTCATTAACGATGAAATCGTTGAGGTCGTCGCCGTCATCAGAGCCATCGCTCTCGACCTCCTCATCAGAGGAGTCTAGTTCGTCACCTGAGCTTTCGTCCGCCTCCTCCTCAGCATCGATTTCAGAGCTGCGTGGTCCATCTCCATAGACGTCGTTGAAGCTCGCAAAATCCGTGATTTTCTTGGTGTCGATCCTGGCTCGGCAGTGAGGACACTTCACGTTATCGGCATTCTCCTCTCTGACATTGTCAACCATTCTGCTAAAACAGTCGTGACACAGAGCATGTCCACAGGGGTTGAAGATGATCGGGTTCTCGACGGCGTCAATACAGACCGGACACTCCATGTCTTCCTGTTCTTTGATGCGAGTTACGGCATTCATTGGAAGCTCCTTCGCGTTGGCCACAAGATCAATACCTTCGACGCCAGCGTCGGTAACGAAGTCGGCAGAATTCGTAATCAACTGAGGCGAGCAGCAGCATTGCCGTAGTCGCAAGAGCAAGACGAGTGCCTTGGAGTAATTCCGACCGACAGTACCGTTCTTGACAAATTTGTTGAATTGAATTTGTGATTGTGTCTCCAAAGCCTGGTAGAAGTCCAGTTGGTCTTTGTCGAAGATAGCTCGAGTTTCGACAGTGTGCTTCTCTGGCAGCTGTAAGATGGGCTTGCCGTCTATCTGCGACTTTTTCGTTCTTCTGAGGAGTATGGCTTTGAGTAGTGCTTGCAGCTTCTCCATAGCACGATTCTGACCGGTCTCATATCGAGCTTTCAGTGGTCGGGAGATATCTTTGGAGAATTTCTCTGAATCGTTGTAAGGTCTAATGCGTAGGAACTTGATCAGGGAGTATATCTCCTCGACGCTGTTCTGCATGGGAGTACCGGAAAGGCACCATCGGAACTCTGCATTGACACGGCAAGCGGCCATTGCGGTTTTCGTGCTTTTGTTCTTGATGTTTTGTGCCTCGTCAAGGAATATCCTATGAAAGAATGCCTTGTCGTCAAGGATCGGAAACTCATCCTTCTTGGCCTTCTTCGCGTCAGGATTGAGCTTGAGTTTATCTTCCCAATTGAGCTTTTTCCTTAATTCGCTAGAAAGAGTGCCGTAACTGGTGAGGACGACGTCGTAGTGCTTGACATGTGCCCAGGACAGATGTGCATGCTGGCCGTGCAAGAGAAGGATGGTAAGTGCGGCATTGCCTCGAACCACTTTGAGAATCTCTCGTCGCCATTGGTCCATCAAGGCAACAGGACAGACAACAAGCGTTGGCTTTTTGGAGGACCCGGTTGGTGGTCGTGACAGCATCAAAGCTATGGACTGCATTGTCTTGCCCAGACCCATGTCGTCTGCCAGAATGCCACCCTTGTTAGAGCCATCCTCCATTTTCTTCATCCAGGCAAGTCCTTTGACTTGATGGGGCATGAGCTTAGCTTTGAGGCCTTCAGGCTGATTTTCGCCGGCTTCCGAGGGGTCGATCTCCTCGTCGGGGCGGATGTTGTGAAGTAGCTGGCGGATCTCTTCTTGCGTCTCCTGTGGATCCACTGTTTCCCATGGCCGGGTTTCTGGCAGACCGTTCATACCTCCGAAGAGCCCAGACGTAACGCCGCGAAGCATGTCAAGGTCAAAGGGGTTGCCCAGACTCCCGTAAGTTCCAAGACTGGGCAAACCCGGCAATGAGCCAAGCGATGGTAGCCGATCATTCACAGAACCGGTCACGCTAGATTGTGGCATAGTTCCATAAACCGAAGTGCCCGGCAGGCTGGTGTAGGCGGAATGAGTGGAAGGATACGAGCCTGGAACACCGTACTGACTTTGACCGAAGGTTGGTGGCAGAGTTCTGGAAGGAGCAGCAGTCGCGGGAGGAAAAAGTTGATTCCACTCAGAGGGACTAACAAAGGTGAGATCATCGTCGCTGCTGCCGACTGTGGCTGGAGATTCTGAATGCTCATCTTTGACGTCGTCCTGCCGCTCAGGCTTGAACATCTGAGGTGGAGTTGGGGCAGGCTTTGCGAAGGAGCCGTTGGGCCTGAAGGTAGCTTGTATAGATGGAGTGCGAGTGAAGGATGGTTGAGAGGTAGATGGCTGAGCGGTGTCGAACTCTTCTTGGAGTAGTCTTGCCATTCTCTCGTCCTCTTCCTGCTGACGTCTTTTGGCCTCTTGCTGCTTGAGATATTCTCTATTGGTGCGGACCTCGTGTTGCCAGCCATCTCCAAGCAAGTTGCCTAACTCAGGATTGTCAAAGTAATCGGAGCCGACACTATCGACGGCAGAGATGGCAGGAGATTCAGCAGGAGTAGATCTTCTAGATTTGACTTTGTGGAGGCTTTCAGTGTCCAGATCGTCGTCAAAGTGGCCTCTATCTCTCTTCCTGCTAGGAAGGCTGAGATATTGCTTCGAGGCGGAGGCAGTAGCATTGTCGGGGGTCGAGTCCGTGGCTGTCGACGGTCTTGAAGAAGGAGCAGCACTCTGTTGTGTGCTTGGTCGACCGTTCTGACCCGACCAAACTTGACCCATCCTGTCAATTCGTGCTCGCAATTCAGCCAACTTTCTCTTGTATTCCTCTTGATCGGCTTCCATGCCTGGAGCGTCGCAGCAACTGTTGTAGAGACTTTCGTACAGATCGATGTCCTCCTGCAATTCTTGGAGGGTTGATGGAGAAGCCATGGTGAAGGTGAGCACTAGTTAATGTTTCGGATTTTGATCACGCCGGTGTTCTGTCAAGTGAGTGTGAAGTGACAGGCTGCAGCCAGGTACTTCGACCGTGCACTTGCAGCCAGTGTGCCTGACGACCTGGAGGTTCAGCCCAAACAAAGACATGCGGCGTCAACTCCAGGCTGCGCGAACAAACAGCCGTGAAAGTGTCGCGAACGAGGCTTGGGTCACGGTGGGGGGTTTACGAGAGGATGCTAAAGTATGGTACGGCAGCGGCGCTCAGCTCTAATGGAAGGCAAATTTCTGGGAGGACGTCGGGCACAGCAGATCTTTGAGAAGGCGGCGAAAAGGCTCACCCATGCTGTGTACTAGTACGCCAATAGATGAGTGCATCAGACATCCTTGAAGATGAGCACCTGTGCTCTGTCTTGCACGATAATTCTGCTCCTCCCTCGGTGCAAACGCCACGACAATCGTAGAAGGCACGCGTCAGATTCTGCACGCGACTGAGGAAAGTGCCAGCGTGGGACCAGCCACGCCAGGCTGGACTGAGGCTAACGCTAGTCCTAAAATGGTGGGCGCAGTTGGAAGGCTGACAGTAAAACTCAACTTAGTCATAGTGTTCCCTCCTCCACATTGACCACCAATAGCTGACCAAAAGTATTGAATATCAATCAAAGAGTGTGCCAACTAGGCCCTGAGCAATTTCATCTCCTTCTAACGCGCAGAAGTGCACAATCCTAATCTAGCACGTCTATCAAGGCAATCACCAACAAACCCTCAAAATGTCCGGCCTTGATGTCGAAGCTCTTCTCGACTCGACCGCTGCTACCACGAATGGCACCAAGCACGAAGACGAAGACCGCCATCAGCAAGACAGGTCCGAACGTAGAGACCGTGACAAATACCGTGACAACTCGCGCGACCGAGATCGGGAGCGCAAGCGTCGCGAGAGAAGCCGAGATCACCGCAGGGACCGCGACGATGACGTGAAGAGCCCTAGAAGCGACCGTGGTAGCGCCAACGGCACTCGTTCTCATGACGGCGACAGAAGATCACGTCGAGATCGTGACGACCGTCACTCCGGTGATTACTACCGTGGCGGCAGACGCTCACGCTCTCCTACAGATGACCGATACTACAGGCCACGAGACGCTGGTCGACCAAAGCGAGATCGCGATGACGAGCCACGAGACCGGGAGCGGAAGAGATCCAAGAGCAGAGAAAGAAAGCCATCCAAGACACCTGAACCACAGCTGACCGAAGACGAGCGTGATAGAAGAACCGTTTTCGTCCAACAGTTGGCTGCTCGTCTCCGCACAAAAGAGCTGATTCAATTCTTCGAGAAGGTCGGCCCGGTGAAAGAGGCCCAGATTGTCAAAGACCGTGTCAGTGGTCGCTCCAAAGGGTAAGCCTTATCTTCGAAAGTGCTGCCACACATGACTGACTGTGATGTTAGTGTTGGATATGTTGAGTTCAAAGACGAAAGCTCCGTGCCACTCGCCATCCAACTGACTGGACAGAGACTGCTTAGCATTCCCATCATCGCCCAGCTCACTGAAGCAGAGAAGAATCGTCAAGCCAGAACCGCGACTGCCACCAATGGCAACCAGAACTCGATCCCATTCCATCGTCTCTACGTAGGCAACATCCACTTTAGCATTACTGAACAAGATTTACAGAATGTTTTCGAACCCTTTGGAGAGCTCGAGTTCGTGCAGCTACAGAAAGAAGAGCAAGGTCGCAGTAGAGGCTACGGCTTTGTACAGTTTCGCGACCCTGACCAGGCACGAGAAGCTCTTGAGAAAATGAATGGTTTCGAGCTTGCCGGTCGTCCGATTCGTGTTGGCCTTGGCAACGATAAGTTCACACCGGAGTCTACAGCTAATCTGCTGCAGCGATTTCAAGGTCAGGATCGATCAAACTTCCAAGGCTCATCATTCTCAGGCTCAGGCGGGAGGGGTGCACACGCTGGCGGCTCAGGCGGCACATTCGACCGGGCAGGTGGTCGAGATGACCAGAAGGGCGCTGGTGGGGCCAGCGCTCTTGATGACACAGATGTGGCAGGCGTCAATTTCAGCAACTACAGTCGGGACTCGTTGATGCGCAAACTTGCTAGGGTCGAAGATAGCGAACCGGAACGACAAGCCGCAGCACCGAAGAAGGAGGCCAAGTCCATGCCCGTCAATGTCAGCCAGGCGAGTCGATGCGTCCTGCTCAGAAACATGTTTGATCCTGGCGAGGAAGAAGGCGATGCGTGGGTGAAGGACCTTGAGGATGATGTTCGACAAGAATGTGAGGACAAATATGGTCATGTGGTTCACATTTCTCTCGATCCTAACACGCAGGGCGACATCTACCTGAAGTTCGACAAGGTTTCTGGAGGCGAGAATGCTATTCGCGGTCTCAACGGGCGGTTCTTTGGCGGTAGGCAAATCAGTGCACAGCCAGTCGTTGACGCAGTGTACAGCAGTCTTTTCAGCCGCACTAAAGCTCTCTAGGCATTATTGCCAGGTGCCACTACTGCCACCACCAACCGAAGGATCAAGATAACACCTGACTGCGCTTAGGAGTTCATGACAGCATTTTAGGGACGAAACATCGATTTTGCCAATATCGTCGAAGCAATGGACGAATTGAGTATGCGACTGTTATACAGGATCTGCAGTTGACTGTTTCCTAGATTACTGAGACATTATTATGTCGACTCACGTCGAGCATCGACAAGGCACTACCTTGCTATTCAAAATGTCATTTATTTTGTTCTGATCACGTTGTAGCTTGAAGCTTCTAGATTTGGTCTCCTTGACGTACCTACCTAGGTATACTTCATGCAGACATCAACTGAAGTGCTCAAACTGTGTTTCTGCTACAGACCTCCTTCAGCAATTGTCCCTACGTTTTACCTGAAGAGTACTGTATGTGTTTCAACCATCGACCAAAGCACAGTGACGGGACTGACTCGTGATTGAGGCTCAAGATGCTCACACGAATTAGTACTAGCCTGTAAAGCATAGTTGAGCCTCGTACGTAGAAGCTTTGGTTGGATGGCTGGATATAGCCGTAATCCCAGATCACTCACAGGTGTGATCGTAGGTACCATCTGTTGCTAGAATTATAACCTGGCGTGCATAAGCGCCGTGGCCTTGCAGAAACAACGAGGCTTCCATACAAAAGTTTTCAGACGGCGTAGACAAGTCCCCTGTCTACCAATAGGATTATTCTATATACCCTACCTACCCGTGTCCATTCAGCTCCAAACCACAGAATGTGCGCTATTCCATTGGTTGAACAAACTTTGGCCAGGTTAAAATTCTAGCAACAGATGGTAGAGCAAGCGATCAAGGTCAACCGAACGCTAACCGAAGTATTAAGCGGCGCCTAGGATGGACTAGAGTAGGGATATGCAGCACGGCAGGAGCTCATTCGTAATTGTTCTCCAAGGGGCTCTGCATGCTTGGTGCTCTGAAGGCGCTAGTGCTCGCTCGGGAAAGCACGGTCGAATACCAGCAATTCTGGAAGATCCAGTTTCGTCGAGAACATGGAGTTTTTGCTGATCGACATGTTCGCAATCATGGTATTTTCTACTTACCGTACAATATCACTATGAAGGCACATCCCGTGTGTAAGCAAATGAACGGGCCAGAATGTTCATGTATTTATGTAGCAAGCCGCGGTGCCAGGGTAAAGCTCGTCATCTTCCGCCTGAAAAGGTTAATGCGCCGTGCAGCAGTCACGCTCCATGGCTTTTGCTTTTGGTTTCAACCTTCTACCACTGGCACCTGTTTGGAGTCCGCTTCTGTCTCCGAAAGCAGGCACTAACAGTAAACTCAAAGCGTGTGCCATGCCGCGCACTTGATGACTTTGCGAGCTTCGTTGTCAGTAGTACAATCAACGCCATTGCCTGAGAAATGCAGCGCCCGAGTGAAGTCGAAAACGGGATGTTTCGGTACGGGAATTGCATTCGCGTAGTATGACCGGCCACGAAAGGCACGATTCAGTTCGCGAGATATTGAACAACTACATTCCCTTTCGTGGTAGCCCGACACCCACACCGACACCTGGCCAGAGACACATAGACATTCCTAAAGGCTCAGCCATACCTTCAAGTTCGAGTTCGGCAGGTCACAAACGCAGCAGTCCAGATAGCAGTACCGATTTCCACGCCGAGCACAGCGCCCATATCTCGAAGAAGCAGAGGACGCGCGCGGAGACTCCTACGAGGATAGCCACAGGCAGAGGCACAGGTCATGAAGAGTTGTTACGAGGACGTCGATTGACCCTATCGCGAAGCCCGGCCGCTTTATCGCCAGTCCGCTCCGTTTCTCCCTCTATATCTTTCGCTGGCGCAGTTGAGACAATGCTCAACCGAGCAGAAGAGACGGGCGGAAACAGAACCACTAAGCTGGCCCGCGGGATGCCAGGCAGCCCTGCGCCTTCGCGATCCTCCCCAGTCCCGTGCGGCCAGTACACGAGCGAGCCCGTCACTGCACCTAGGACTTACACGAGGAGGGACAGCACAGGCACGCAGATATTGGACACCATAGGTCTAGGGGAGTTCTTCCAGCAAGATGAAAGACCCATATTTGTGCTCGATCTGGAATCCCCGGCCAGTGAAGGCCTATCCATCGTCTTCACAAATTCCGTCCTACGTCAGAGGCCTGGTCTCTTCGACAGCGTGCATGGAAGGGCAGATGAGGCCGCTTTGCTACTTGACGCTGGGGTGCCCTTCGCAGATTTCAAGACCTGGCTGCTGAGCGACCATGACATGGCTGGTTTCCGCCCAAACTTCGCTTATGCCAGTGTACTCTGGAAGGCGAACACCCTGAGAAAGAGATTGAGGGTGGTAACAGGCCAGGTTGGTGTAGTCGCTCCAACAGCTGACCTTGCCCAAAATGGCACGCCCGGGCTACAGAAGTACCAGCATCTGGCCTCTTCTGCCTCTCACCAGGCTGTGCGGAAGTATAGCCCCGGCCCCTCAGGCTATTTTGATATTGCCCCTCGTAGGCGCAAGAGTATGCAGACCCCCACAATCTTGGAAGGCCTTGTCACATCTGACTCCTCTGATGCGTGCGAGCGAGAAAGTATCATAGAGCCAGTCTCGACCACCCGTCCTGCAAGCCATGGCGACACTGGTATGCACGATCTACTTACTGCCTCCGTCTCGCCCGCCCCAAAGCACGAACCAAAGCCTGAGTTTTTCCCCGTCAGGAGTAATCCAGAGAGTCTCCATGTGGGAAACATGGATTACTTAACCGACAAGGGTTTCTTTGACTGGACCCGATTGCCCGTATCGCCTTCATTACCTGACCACATCAGGTTTGCTCGAGGCTTTGACTGGTCTAAGACTAGTTTGGGGCCAATCGAAGAGTGGCCGGCAGACCTGAGAGGCATGTGCAACCTGATCATGGCTAGTCCTCACCCTGCTGCTATGTACTGGGGCCCGGACCACGTTGCTATCTACAACGAGCCGTACATCATGTTGGCTGGCAAAAAGCATCCCGGGCTAATGGGCAGTCGATACCAGGACGCCTGGGGAGAAATTTGGGATGCCATTGTTGACGTTTTCGAGGCCGCCATGACGAATGCCCAAGCGACGATGAAGGATGACGACTGTCTCTTCATGCTCAGGAATGGTTTTCTGGAAGAGACATATTTCTCCTGGTCGATCATACCTCTGATCGGAGACGATGGCTCCGTGGTTGGTCTTTACAATCCTTGCTTTGAGAAGACCCGTCGGAAGATCGCCGAGCGTCGAATGTTGACCTTGAGAGAAATCGGAGAACGGACCAGCGCAGCTCGAGCTGTCTCGCAGTTCTGGTCGTTGCTGATAGAAGGGTTTAAGTACAACGAGTACGATGCCCCGCTCGTGATTGTTTATTCCTTGAACGATATGGAAGATAACGACGTCACCGCTTCTTCTGCTTCGAGTACTAATGCTGCGCTCAAACAATGCCGCCTGGAGGGGACACTGGGAGTGATGGCTGGCCACCCATGCGCGCCTGAAACCATTGACCTGAAGCACGACGGACATAGAGGGTTTGGACAGATGTTCAGGCAAGCCATCAATTCTGAGAAGCCTATTGTTCTTTCCGCCGAAGCTGGCACTCTAGACGAATCCCTGTTGCAAGATATCGAATGGAGAGGCTTTGGCGATCCGTCAAGGATTGTGGTCATTGCTCCTATTCGACCGACAACTGGCGAATCGACACTCGGCTTCATGGTTATGGGTACGAATCCAAGAAGGCCTTACGATGAAGACTATGATCTATTCGTGCAACTTCTCAGCAGACAGCTGGCAACCTCGATAGCCTCGGTTGTACTCTTTGAAGAAGAAATTAAGAAAGGAGAAAGAGCAGCTCAAATCGCGGCACAAGATCGCATCGACCTGACAAAGCAACTCGCTGTGCGGACACAAGAAGCAGTCGAAAGCGAGAACAAGTTCACACGGATGGCCGAGCTTGCCCCTGTGGGCATGTATATTGGTGATGCTACTGGAAGCATAACTTTCGCCAACGATGCATGGCACAGCATCTCGTCGTTTCCTCGGGATCGCCCAATTGGCAACAGTTGGATCAAGTACGTCAAGGAAGCAGATCAGCCGAGCGCTTGGGAATGTTGGTCTACTATGCTCAAGAAAGGATGCCCTGTGTCGATCGAGTTCAGGTTCAACACTCCTTGGAGGGATAAGTTTGGCAATACTACAGACACATGGGTGTTGGCAAGTGCCTCTCCCGAGAAGGATGAGGATGGCAACCTTACTCGGGTTTTTGGTTCGGTTACAGAGATCAGTTCGCAGAAGTTTGCAGAAGCCTTGCAGAGGAAGCGTATGGAAGAGGCTGTTGAGACGAAGCAACAACAGGAAAGGTATATTGATACCACATCCCATGAGATGCGGAACCCACTGTCCGCCATATTGCAAAGCGCAGACGCGATTACGAGTTCGCTGACAGGTTTGCGGGCCGAGGATGGCTTGACCACCGATCAGATCGACGACATCGACTCAATCATCGAATCAGCACAGACAATCACCCTATGTGCCCAGCACCAAAAGAGAATAGTGGATGATGTGCTTACACTGTCTAAACTTGACTCGGCAATGCTGCTGGTCACGCCTGTCGATACACAGCCGGAAGTAATTGTCCGACGCACTGTCAAGATGTTCGAGGGAGAATCTCAGACGGTCGATATCCAGCTCAGTGTGCAGATTGACAAGTCTTACAGGAATCTAAAGGTTGACTACGTGCGACTCGATCCAACACGACTGTCGCAAGTCCTGATAAACCTTATGACCAATGCGATCAAATTCACGACGACGCAAAAGAAACGTATCGTCAAGATGCACGTCGCGGCATCGAGAGAAAAGCCATCGCAAGAATCTAATTACAATCTTACCTACATTCCTTCACAGGCACCAAAGGATAAAGACGTCACAGCAGCACCGGAGTGGGGTCTTGGCGAGCCACTCTATATCCATTTCGCTGTCTCGGATACGGGCCGTGGACTTGACGATTTAGAGAAGAAACAACTCTTCCAGCGCTTCTCCCAAGCGAACCCTCGAACACACGTCACCTATGGTGGTTCTGGCCTTGGCCTGTTCATTTCCCGCGAACTCGTGGAGTTGCAAGGTGGCGAAATTGGTGTTGCGTCCGAAGCTGGCAAAGGAAGTACATTTGCCTTCTACGTGAAGGGTCGCAGGTCACAAGCTCCTGTTGAGGGGAGCGAGGACGATATCACTCGTCACCACAACATGACTGATCGAAAGAATTCAACGGACAGACAGAAGTCCAATCTATCTGAAATACAGACGCAAGTCGCAGGCGCAGAACGGAGACCGATCATATCTCCCCGGACCACAATGAACCAACTCGACAAGTCACAGAGCGAAGCGTCCGGGTTGCGCGTACTGATAGTTGAAGACAACTTAATCAATCAGAAAGTCCTCGCAGCTCAACTTCGAAAGCTAGGCTGCATAGTCAGTGTTGCGAACCATGGCGGCGAAGCAATCGAACACATCAAGAAATCCCCTTTCTACAAAGACTACGATGCGGAACTGACAGGTAAGCTGACAGGAATTGATGTCGTGCTGATGGACCTCGAAATGCCCGTCATGGACGGCATGACCTGCGCACGAACCCTACGTGCCATGCAGGAGTCTGGAGAGCTCGTCCGACATATACCCGTCATTGCGGTCACGGCCAACGCCAGAGAGGAACAAATTAAGAATACTCTCGATGCTGGTATTGATGATGTCGTTAGCAAGCCGTTCAGGATACCCGAGCTCGTGCCCAAGATGAAGGACACGATCGCGAGGTTCGCGAGTGAGGTCCGTGATGATGTCGGTAGACTCTCCAAGGCAACGGATGCCAATACTATGGAGAACAGTGAGAGAACTGTGCTCACTGGCAAAGCGGAAGAACCGGAAATGGGCTCTTGAACTATCCTGCTGGGCCGAAGAGCATGCATGGGAAGAGTCTAGGAACATCTCAGCCACTGATGTGCGCAAATGCACAAAATACGATGGCATGTCGTGCAATGGCGAACAGAGGAGAACCGGGCCGTCTACAATACAACTCGAACAGAGGTCACGAAACACCTGCCCGACAAACAAGCCGCGTCGCAGCAGTCTGGTTGTGCTATTACGACCATCATCCATACTCAGGGGTTCGAACGTATTACCTGAGACCTGCGTCAACTGTGGGGCCTGGACATAGAAGCAAGGTCTATTATGGCGAACGGCTATTGTTACTAGAGCATGATTATGACATTTGGCAGTATTTCGGCGAACCAAGCACAGCGAAGAGAAGCATGCAGCATATTAGCGAGCAAGCTAAAAATGAAGACGGCGCCCGATATTTGGATAACAGGGGACTGTGAGCGGATGAAGTGACGATGTTGAAGCGTTGAACGAGCCTAGGTAGTATGAATGGGCGCTAGATGTAGCGCCCGTGCCATAGAAGTAGCATGATCAAATACTGTAGACTAGTGATTGAAGCGTGGTAGACAATCACACAACACCAGCATTGAACAACTCGGAGCCTACTCTCTCTCGAATCACGTCGCATTCAAGTATTCCCCTATGTCGACCTCCAGCCTCCACTCTCAGTCCTTAACATCGTCGGCAATCTGTTCAAGAATCAAATGCTGTCCGAAATGTCCTTTCTTGGTAACATCATCAACGAGTTCATCCACCAGGGATCGCAGACTGCAGCAAAGCTACCAACAACCAAATATTAGGACAGGAACGAGCGGAGCTATGACGATGGCAGGAACGATAGGTGGTAAGCGTCTGACCTTTTGTTGTCACTTTCTAAGGCTGTGCGTTGAGAATCGGTTAGTCGTACCGTAGAGGACCTGATTATTGAATGGCTGGGGGTTGGGGTGCTGACACCGCCCATACTTGTTCCACCGCAAGTTGGAAAGGCGCGTTCCCACGCTAAACTGTATTCAGTTAGGAGAGACAGTTCTCTAATATACGATCATCTATCTCTTCGAGTAAGAACGCCGTAGATTTAATAGTGAAGACGCCGTAAGTTTATAGAAAGTAAAGACGCTATAGGTAGCGGAGAGCGAAGTATTCGATAGATATAAACACGTATTTAAGTTTAGACGAAGCAAGTATCGCGCGAAAAGAAATAATATCACTGCTGCCGGACGGTTAAAGTTCTGAAGGCGCCTCCGGGCGGATAGCTAAAGTGGCCGCTCTAGTGTTGTATATTAAATACCTATCGACTATAATACCTAAATATATTTATTAGAGGCACTCCTTAAGACTAACTATATAAGGATAGTTAGAGCCTTAGAGGTACTTTAGGTAGGTATTAGCTATTATAAGGTATTAAGTAAGGTATAGTAAAAATTAAATAAGTAGAAGCCTATTAGGAATCCTAGTATAGCGAGGTATACTAGTAGTAGATCTAGATAAAGGTATAGTTAAGTATATAATATAAGTTAACTATAGAGAGTTTATCTAAATAAGTAGCTATACTCGAAGTAGTATATATTCTATACGTACTCTCTATACTCGATATACTCTATCTAGAGTATTTAAGGTAAGTAGAGCACGCTTATCTTTAAAGGACCTAGCTTCGGGAATATTCCCTCTAATTAGTCCTTTAGTTATACTAGCCGCTTAGCGGCCGTATTAGTCTAATCTATCTAGCTATAATCAGGCTAGCGTATAATACTATCTCCCTTTAAGGGTAGTTCTTATTCTAAGAATAATTCTTAGTAATAATATAAGAAGTTACCTACGCCTACCTTTAGATCGTAGTCCTTCTCTAACGATATCTTCTTATTCTCGTATATAGATTCGTAAATCGTCTACCCTTTATCGTAAAGAGTTAATTTCTCGGTTTAAATAAGCTAGAAAACCCGTAATAGCTCTCTACTCTAATTATCTTCGCTATAACGACCTATACGTAATAATAGCTAGTATCGCGAAGTATTAGGCCTATACTAGTAAGTAGCGAAAAGGTTACGACGAGTAGTTTTTCGTAGAGGAATTTAATACCCTAGAATCGTAGAAGTAACGCTTAAAGATTTAAACTTAAGAATATTAAAAGCGTCTAGTACGACGTACTTAAGAGATAGCTACGGAACTAGCTCGAGAGTAACGCGCCCTAGGTTAGATTAAGAAGCAGCTTAAGAATATTTTAAAGCGGTAGAGCGATATAATAAATTAAGAGATCTAGGCTCTAGAGGCGCTTAAGAAAACGGAGGAAGCTAGTTCTAGAGTTAGGTAGTTATTATCTAATAACCTACTTAGTAGCGCGCTTTACGCCTATAATAATATATAGCTCCTCTCGCTTCTAGCTTAGGAGTCTAATCTAGGTTTTAACGATAAAATACGGTAACGAACTCTTTAGATATATATTTCGCGAGTTCCTATATATTCTCTAAGTCTTTATATTCTAACTATTTAACTAGGTATCTTAGTTTACCTTATCGGTTCTAATAATCTAGGATTTTATTAAAATTATAGATTTCCTTCTTATCGTCCTTATCTAGCTATAGTAATATCTAGAGTTTAGCGTTTTTTAGTACTAGCTCTAGGAGTAAGATATAGAATATTAGGTATATTCGTATATTCTTTAGTAGGTTTAAGATAAATATTACTAGTTCTTTCTTCTTCTTAATTTTAAATAGCCTAAGCTTTATATAGTCTAATTTCGAGCTTAGTCTCTTTATCTTAATATTTTTTCTAAGTAGATAGACGGAGTCCCTCTCTTCTAGGGTCGATTCCGCGAGCCTTTTCTTATTTACGTACTTCGCGGATCTTTTTATAAGAAATTTAAGGTCGGTTTTAAGTTCTTCGTAGAGTTTATAAAGTAATTTAACCTTAATAGTCGCTTTCTAGTTAGGTTAAGGCGATAGAACGTCCTTAAGCCTTAGGTAAAACCTATAATTAGTATAGAATAAAGTCTTACTATTAGCTAATTTATAATTATTAAAATAGAATTATATAACTAAGAGTAGTTCTACCTAATTATTTTAACGATAGTTAATATATCCTCGAAGGTATTATTTAAGGGTTTAATTTATTCGTTTAATTAGGCCGTTAGTCTAGGGGTAGAATAATATTAATATCTTATATTTAGTTACTAATAGCTTTATTAGGGATTTCTAGAATTTAGACGTAAAGAGTTTATCTTAATCGAATATAACCTCTTCGAGTATCCTATAGTTTACGAAGACTATACGAAGGAATTCGTAAGTAAGGTCTTCGGCGGTAGATAACTTAAGGTAAGATTTAAAGTAAGAATACTTCGTAAGTCTATTATAGATAATAAGAATACTATTATAGGTTACGCCCGTAAGGGGCTCTTTTAACTTAGGTAGCTTTATAATAAAGTTTAGGGTAATTAATTTCTAGGCGCCTATAGGTACCTTTAGGGGTTATAGTAGGCTATAGGGCTTATATCTACTATATTTCGTTAAGTTATAAGTCTTATAGTTCTTAACTTATTATTCGATATATTTTTTAATTCCTAACTATTAGTAATCTCTTATAATTAGTTTAATAGTTTTATTTACTCCTAAGTACCCTATAGTAGGATCGTTATAATAGAGTAATATAACTTCGTCTCGTTCCTCTAGGCTTAATTCTTCTAGTCCTAGCGTAGCGATTATAGAAGATCTATTAAGATTAGCGAGCGATATATACGTAAAGTAATCCTCTTTCCTTTATAAGATAGATACTAGGCTAGGTTTTAAATTTTTTATATAGTCGAGTCTCCGGCTTAGAGTATCGGCTTAGCCGTTCTCTATACCTTTAATATAAAAGATCTAGAAATTATATATAGCTAATACTTTAGCCTATTATACTTATCTTTAGTTAAGTTATTTAGTAGTATTCTAATATAATAGGTTCTTATAGTTAGAGTATACCTTAACTATATATTTAGGTCCCTTAAAGTATACTCTTTAGTATTAAAAGGCTTTAACGATAGCTAGGAGTTCTTTATTATAGACGTTATAGTTTAGTTCTAGCCCTATTATCTTCCTAGAGTAGTAAGCGATTAAACGAACCCTTCCGTCGTTATAGACTTATATAATAGTAGTAGCGATTACTCTATTAGAAGCGTTAGTCTCTAAGATCGTTTAGAGATTAGGGTTAAAGATAGTTAATAGGGGTGCTATCGTAAAGGTTTTCTTTAGTAAATTAAAGGCACTTTAAGCCTTCTTAGTTATAGCGAACGCGGTATCTAATTTCTTAGTTAAATCTACAAGTAGTGCTGTAATTCGTAAATAGTTCTTAATAAATCGTTAATTAAAGTTAGCGAGGCTAAGAAAAGCCTATATATCCTTAATAAACTAAGGTTTCGGCTAATCGAGTATAGCTTTAATCTTCTCGAGGTCCATTCGTATTCCTTCTCGAGAGATAATATATCTAAGGAATTTAACTTCGGATTTATAGAATTTATACTTTTCTAGTTTAACTAGTAGAGAGTAATCTTTTAGTACCTATAATACTTTCTTAACGTAGGTAATATATTCGTTATATATCTTAAAAAAGATAAGAATATTATCTAAGTATACTATATAGAAGATATTTAAATAGCTAAGTAAAGCGTCGTTAACTAGTTTCTAGAACGTAGCTAGTGTATTAGTTAGGTTAAATAGTATAATATAGTACTTATAGAGTCTATATTAAGTGCGAAAGGTAGTCTTTTATTCGTTATTATCCTTAATTCTAACTCGATAATAAGTATCTTAGACGTTAATAGCTATAAAGAACTTAGCGCCTTAAAGGCGATTCTATAGTTTATTAATTTAAGGGAGTAGGTATATATCTTTAATAGTAATATCGTTAAGCTTTCGATAATTAACGTATAAACGAAGACTCTCGTCTTTCTTTAGTACGAATAGGATTAGGTATCCTACTCTTGCGTAGTCTAGGTTATATAGCGCGGCCCTAATATAGCTCTTCGCTAAGTGTTTTTTTAGGTAATCCTAGAGGGCTTCTTCCTCCTTACTTAAAAGTAAGTATAGAGGACCTATATATAGGTATTTCTCTTCTTAAATATTAATCTAATAGTTCTATAGTTTATATTTAAGTAATATATCGATATTAAACTTTTCTTCGAATAGTTCTTAGAATTCTTAATATTTAGTAGGATATTATACTAGCTTAGATATAGCTAATATTCTTCTTATTAGTTATAATTATATTACTTTAGTAAAAGGAGTCGCCTTTCTAGAAGAATCGCTTCTATAGTTATATCGAGAAAATAGGAGTTTATTCTTACTCTAGTCGATTTCGAGGTTATAGTTCTTTAGCTATAATATTCTAAGGATAATATCGTATTTTATATCGATAATATCTAGCGAAAGTTATTCGCTATAACTATTAACCTTAAGGGTTATAGTACGGAGTTCTTAGTTTACCTTAGCGTAGCTATCTCGAGTAATACTAAAAAGATTATAAGGAATCGCCTTATTCTTTTAAAACGTAGCTAGTTTATTAGCTATACGTTTATAAACGTAAGTCCCTAAGGCTCTAAAATCGATAAGAATTATAACGTTCTAGTTATTGAGTATACCGCTTAAGATAATATAGCGTAAGTATTTTAGTCCTATAGTATTAAGTTCTTCCTTAAATATCGATTTAAGGTAGTAAGCGAGCTTAAAATTAAGGCTTAAGAAGTACCGCCTAGCTCTTTCTCTACTTATTCTTTTAGGTAATAGAGGTATTTAACGATCTAATAAGTATAGTCTTCGTTCTTATAATCCCTAAGCTACTATTAAGAAGCTTAGTTAGCTTCCTTTTTACTTATTCCTTAATATCGTTAATAGAGGTTATAATAGTAGATATAATAATATAGTATCTTTCTAAGTATATATATATCTTTCTTTAGATATACGTATTCTTCTTAAAGGTACTCTTCTCGAATAGTTTCGTTAATATAAGGTATAGGAATACCTCGTTTCTTATATTAAGCCTTAACTAAGTATACTACTTCGTTATTTAGATAGACTACTTATATAATAACGGCGTCGATATTATTAATATATTCCTAGTCCTCTTCCTCGAACTCGAGAACTTAATTAATCGTAAGTAGTTAAAATTTATTAACGTCCTTATTAGATCCGTAGGGAATATCGAACGTAATTATTCGATAATCGATCCTCTTTAAATCGCTCTATTAATATATATATTCTTCTTCTTCCTTATCCCCTATCTTCGCGAGGTAGGTTAAATCCTTATAAAATCTAAGTCTTAACCTTATTAAGTTATACTTTATTTTAGTTTCTACGTCGTATACGAAATAATAGTATATCGCTAATTAATCGTACTTTAGGTCTAGGTATACGGCCTATCGCTAATATCGAGTAGTAATATATAGGTAAGTAGAGGTAACGGTTATAATCTATATCTTTCCGTTATTTAAATAATAGTTAGGTTCTCTTAAAGCTTTTCTTAGTCTCTAATCTTCCTATTTAATATCCTCTATAAGGTCGTAGGCCTCTTTATAAGTAAATTCTTCTTTAACTAAGGTAGCCGTTATTAGCGTCTATTCTAGAGGTAAGCTCCTTCTCGCTTTCTAACGTTCTTTCCTAGGTTCGGCGTTATTAAGTTAGGTCTTTACACGGTATTCTTTTATTACGTGCCCTAGTTTTCCGTAATAAAGATAGAGTTTATTCTTAATCCTCTTATCTCGTTTCTTTTACGTGAGTTTTCCTCGTTTCTAGAATTTTTCTTTATTTAGGTAGTTCCGTTTTCTTTAGGTAGCATTAAGGTCTATAGGTATAGGCCTATAGTAGTTTTTAGAGTACTACTTAGATTTACTTGTATTAGGTTTATTTAATACCCTAAACGCGGAATTATCCTTCTCTTATTTCTTAAGCCTACGCTTATAGATTTATCTATTAATTATTTATAATTAAGTAATTATTACCGCTAAGGTATTAGATTTTCTAACTCTAGATAGTTTATCTTTAATTTCTTTCTTTAGTTCTACGTAAAACGCGGCTATAAGGGTCGAATCGTTCTAAGTAATACGAGACTTTAGTTATTAGAATTAAGACGTATAGTAGAAGACCGAGCTATATTAATATAGTACTCTAATTTTTAGTTTAGCTTCTCGTCTCTCGTTAATATCTCTATAAATCTTACTAATAATTACCTTAAAGTTCGAAAAGAGAGAGAATATCTATATAGTCTCTTCTTTTATCCTCTATAGCCTAGGGTTTATAAAATCTCTAAGGTAGGGTTCGAATTAATCTACCGCGTCTCCTCTTAAGTAGGTAGATGCGTATACCATCTTCTATTCCTCCGTTTAGAAGGACTTAGTATAAAAGAGAAGATTAAGGTCGACCTAGTTTAAGAATTATTAAAGCTTCTTTTTATCTCTATAAAATAGGTCTAGCGCGGCTACTTTAAACCCGAAAGATATAAAGAAGGCCGCTACTAGTAGGGCTTTTATTCTTACTTTAAACGAGGAAGTACCTTCCTCGACTATACTAGCTCGACTTAGTGCTCTTAAACCTATTATAAGGTTAGTAAGTTTATTAGTTAATTCTTTAATAGGGTTTTATCGTAACTAGGGTCTACTTATACGTACTTATACTTACTAGAAGCGGTAGTTAAAGTATTAAAGGTACTCCTTAAGACTAACTATATAAGGATAGTTAGAGCCTTAGAGGTACTTTAGGTAGGTATTAGCTATTATAAGGTATTAAGTAAGGTATAGTAAAAATTAAATAAGTAGAAGCCTATTAGGAATCCTAGTATAGCGAGGTATACTAGTAGTAGATCTAGATAAAGGTATAGTTAAGTATATAATATAAGTTAACTATAGAGAGTCTATCTAAATAAGTAGCTATACTTAAAGTAGTATATATCTTATACGTACTCTCTATACTCGATATACTCTATCTAGAGTATTTAAGGTAAGTAGAGTACGCTTACCTTTAAAGGACCTAGCTCCGGGAATATCCCCTCTAATTAGTCCTTTAGTTATACTAGCCGCTTAGCGGCCGTATTAGTCTAATCTACCTAGCTGTAATCAGGCTAGCGTATAATAATATTATTGTTATTAAGTAGCTAGAACTTCTATTCGTAGCTCTAGTAGTTCTAGAAGTAGTAAAGAATCGATTTCGACTATAAACTACGAAATTAAGCGAATTAATCGCTCGTAGTACCGTGCTCGGGGCGGCCGTTTAGGTTGTCCGCACGGAGGGCGCGAGCAGAAGCGCAGGATCAAACAAGTCAGGCTCGACAACGTCAGTTGGGATTGCAGTAATTTCCAATGTCGACCTCGGGTAGCATTTCAAGGCCTTCGTAGTTCGCAACACTTCACTTTTGATTCGAAGATACTATTGACTTGAACTTGCCGTGAAATCGCCTAGATCACTCGTCAAAATTACACAGCTGAGATCTCCCCTGTCTTTTGCAGCTCTGTAGGTTTCATTCAGGAATTCAGAACAGTACAGTCTGCTATAAAACATTTTCTCAAGGTTCCAGGCCATCGACGACACTGCCCCGGAAGCCTGAAACATGGGAACAGAAATGTCTTTCAGGTCGCATAGTCTAATGTCCAGGTTGCCGACCAGCCCAATCAACCATACATTTGCCAAAGACCCTGGGGTTATTGCTGGAAACCTTGCCGTGGTTGACGCCCTGCATGGCGAGATCTTAACATATGATCGAGCCCGCATTCGAGACAATCATCTTTCTGCAGGCCGGCGTCGAGTTTCCTGGATACACCGATTCCAAGTATTATCGTCCTTTTGAATCGGCCTCAAGCCTGGCGCAGGACAAGGTTGGGAAGGCACAGAGGAGTGCTAACACAGAAACTCAGCGCTTCCTCTGCTTGATGTCAACCAGCAACAAGATGGCCGGGTATCCCTACAGTTCGAAACCCCAATCTTCGGGCGACGAGTGCTCGTCCTGACGCTGCCTGTCCTTGAGCATTTCCTATCACGTCTGAACCCAAAACATGTGCCGTGCCAAATGACGATAAGAGCATACCAGAGATACAGCCTCAAACCAAGAAATACTTGCTCAGCAGCCCTTGCGTAGCTGCTTGTGGTCTCTGAGCTCGTACAAGAGAGCGAGCATCGATGATGGTATTAATAACTTGATCTAATCTGATGGCACAATCTATGGTATCTATCTAATCTAGTTCTTTCTTGGTTTCAACGAACTCTTCGCAATATAGTCCGTCATCCTCTGCACACCCTTCAGCCTCTCCTCCCTGCTCTCACCCAGGAAAAGGTTCACAACTGGCCAGGCATGAATACCCGCGGGCTCAGCATGCTTCGTCACAAATGCACCGTCCCTCTCCATATGTTTGACTGTTTCCGTTATTCCAGGAGCGAATACTTCTTCCGCTCCATATATAACGCGGAAGCCATCCGTAGGACTGGCGTTCTTCCATCGACCTAGACTGCGACCGGGACTTACAATTCCATCGGTCCGGCATAGCTTACCTGCATACTGCGACGCATACAGTTCCAGGCTATCCTTGTTAAGGTAGTCACTCGGCGTGTTTTGGTTCAGCTCGCTGACCAAATGTGTCCAAGGTGACAACAACACAGCTAGCGCGGGGCGATCATCCTTCTCGAAGCCAGATTGTGCCCCGATCGCACCAGGTTGAAGGAGAAGACTCAAGACAAGCGTCGCGCCAGCCGAATCACCACTGACAACGATTTTCTTGGCGCCTCCTTCCTTGAAGGAATTTCGTAAGAAGTTAAACGCAGCGCGCGTCTGTTCGAATTGAGTCGGCCAGGTGGCATCTGGCACTAACGTGTATTCTAATGCAAAGCAAGCGGGATTCTTGTACCCTCTGTCCTTCAGGCACGTGAGCCAGGCGATGAGAAATTCGAGGTAGAAATAGGTGCTCCCCATGCTGAAGCCACCGCCATGGCAATAGAAGATGATTACGTCCGGCTCCTTCTCGGGTTCTGGCGCGATCCACAATCCTGTGAAGTCATACCGCTTGATTTCGGAGTATCTGATGGGCGAACTCAGGTAGCCATGGCGCAGTAGACGCCAGCGGAAGAAGGGAAGAGCGACTCTCTTGGAGAAAAAGACCCTGCCTATCGAGGCTGGAATGAAGGCGAAGGCGTACCTTACGCAGCGGATGACAATGTCCTGAAAGAGTGTGGCGTTTTGGCAGAAAGGGGACTGTTCTGTTTCTGGTAGGCGATATCTCTCGTAGATGAGCTTAGAAGGCAGTTGGAAGAGAAGGAATGGCAGGACTTTCACGACGACTACCAGGACAGCGTATGTTCCTGCTTGTGTGAACAGTTGTGGAAGGAGGAATATAACGAAGACGGCACAGTCTACCAGACTGACGGGACCTAGGATTGGCATGTTGGCCAAAGTGAAATACTAGAAGTTGACCCCTCCTTGACCCTCACTCCTTGGGAAGCCTCCCAAACCACCAACCTCGCCAACAACTAAAAGTGTGAGATACTACAACCATGGGGGCCCGTTGAATGACCTCACTGGTGGAGGAAGGTCTTCCGCCTTCTTACCAAGTCTGGCTTAGTCGCCCTCTTTCCGATGGACCGCGTGTCGTGCCTGAATGTCACAATCACGTGAGTGATATTTATCGTTCTCGCTGTTGGAAGTGATATGGATAGCGCAGACGACATATTCCATCAAGTGCAGAAGTTGCAAACAACAGTTAATTCCATTTTCTATCGCCTTACCGCAGTCGTTCCTTTCTCCCTTATTGTACAATGAACGATCCGTCGTGAAGTAAAGCACGAATCCGTGGCACCGTGGTTGTGCCTTCTTGCACCACTTCAGCAATACCACCACCTTCGTCTGAGTCTCTGTCGATTACACCACCGTGTTTATACACGCGTCTGACCTTGGCAATATTGCAACATGGCGCAACAGGCTCCTCTCGAACCTGGCAGCGCACTCTATGAGCTTGCAACGTACGACTACAACGAGCGCACCACTTGATGATCCATATGCTAACAGTGTCCAGGAGCGTCGACCTCAGCAAAGTGCCGGAGAAACTAGTCTGCAAGAACTGCTCTCGCTTCCTCCTCAATGCCTTTAAGACAGCGTGTTGCGATGGTGCTCTTTGCGAAAACTGTATGGCTTCACCACCACTGGCAGTATGTGTGAGCGAGACTGACCATCGAACAGGCAACACAGCAGCTGCTGGCGGCGCATGCCCCCTGTGCAAACACGAACCTCTCCTCAGTAATGCAAGCAAAGCTTTACGGGGCACTGCGCGGAACTACCTAAAGTCTGCTCTGGCTAGTGCCGAGAAGTCAACCGAACTCACACCGAGCCTACCACCCACAGAAAGCAGAGAGAACGCACCTAGCCAAGCTCCAGAAACACCGGCACAGAATGGCATAAATGGCACCCACGCACCCGAAGAGCAGTCTCAGGAAAAGGTCGAAACCATGCAGGCAGTCGAGGAATCACTCGAACCATCTGCCGAGGTCGTACAGTCTATCGAGGTAGGAACTACGCCCATGTCCCCACACCAAGGAGGTACTAATGGCATGCAGGAGCCAGGAAAGACTTCTAGACGAGCGACCATGGACTCGGCCTCGGGCAACGAACCCGACGATGAAGACATTGAGATTAATGTCGGCCCTGACTATGATCTTTCTCAAGTCCCTGATCCGAAGCAAACAACATTTGAAGACGAGAATCAGTGGCCTCAGGATCAGCACTTCTTCCACGAGCAATCAAGAAAGAACTCGACGAAACCGCAGAAGCAAGAACAATCCCAGAACAACTCGTTCAATTTCGACAACAATATGCCGTCCGAGGCACAACAGAACCAGATGCAGCAATATATGCAGAATAATGGATTGGATTCTAGTGCTATGCCGAACATGAGTACGTTGCCGGCCCTTACCTCCCACCTGTATCAGTTCTATTCTAACCCACCTGCCTCAGTGAACGCCAATCCAATGTTTGCCCAGATGCAGATGAACTTCCAGCAGATGATGCAGATGAACCCAATGATGGCAAATATGATGGGACCAGTCATGCAGAACATGGGAATGCCAATGCCTATGGGCTTCAATGGCAACCAGAATTGGGGCGGAAATATCATGCCCTTTGGCAACCAAAATTTCAATCCAATCATGAATAATGGTGCTAGCTACAATCAAGGCCAGTACAATCAGAACAACTTTGCAAATGGTAATTTTCGTAACGATAGGCAAGGCTCCTTCACTCGCGGTCGTGGTGGCCGCAAAGCCCGTGGCCGTGGTGGCTTCTGGCAGCAGCAGGACCAGTATCACCAGAACAACAACAATTTCACCAATTACAACAGCAATATGCCCTACCAGAGCCAATATGGTCAAGCATCCATGAACTATCCACAGAACCAATACGACAACCAAACCAAGGAAAGCTACCCCACTAACAATGACAAGGAGAATGACCAACATGCAGATGACGATGACTTTGCACCTGGAGGTCAAGACGAGGTTCAGGAGGCACTAGGCGACTCCTACAACAAGAAGCAGTCTGAGCCCCCAGAGGAGGCAAAGGTCGAGAGTATAACTGCCGCGGAGGTCAAGCGGGAAGACTACCAGGAAGAACCCTCAACTGCTGACGCTGAACAACAACCCGTGGTCGAATCACAGAAGCAGGAACCGCAAGAACCGCAGGAACCGCAGGAACCCAAGGAAGTATACATTCCTGAGGCATATCGTGAAGATCTTGACTTCACCTCATCTGTTCCTCCGAGTGCTCCGTCAGGCCCGTCCGCCAAGGATGTACCGTATCGTGCTCGAGGTCATGGTAGATTCCCATCCAGAGGACGTGGCTCGTTTCAAGGCACAAACATCTATCCTCCGCGGTCACCCGCACGACCGACATCGCAGCACCAGAACGTTTCACCAAGTACAAACCAGACTCCTGGCGTCGTAGGTGCTCCTACTGGACCTAGAGCCATGCGAGAGAAGGATGCACCACCCGTCAGGATACTGTCCCGAGCTGAGAGTGATGTCGGCTTCAAGATCAGGGGTACGGCAACCAAGTCAAAAGAGGAAACCGCGAGAAGTGCCACACCAAGAAGCACTTACGATGATTACGACGATCGAGATAGGGACTCGTCTCGTCGCCAGTCAAAGTACGACAAGAAGGAGAGCTCACGCCACTCCGCGAACAACGACCCAGCAGATGGCTACGACTACGATGCCGATCGGGACCGCCGACGGAGGAAGTCTAGACGTGAGGATGACCACGACCACGACCACGAGATGCAAGACGCCGAACATTCTCACTCTCGTTCCGATTCACAGGATCGAGATTCTTCCCGACGTAATGGTCACTCCAGACGAGACAAGGACAAGGCTAGAGATAAGTACTCTAGCTCCTCCAAACACAAGTCATCATCACGCAAATACGAAGGCGAAGATGACCATTACAACGACACAATCGACTATAACGAAGAACGCTCTAAAACGTCAAAAAGATCCAGCAAGCATGACGATCGAGACGAACGCCGAGATCGAGACTACGAACGAGCAGAGAAAGACAAACACCGCAAAAGATCCCGCCACGACCGTGACAGAGACGATGGCTACGATGATGCAGACGAAGAGGAGTCTAGAAGACGCTCTCGAAAACACAAGAAAGAGCACACGTCTTCCAGCCGCAAAGACCGCGATCGCGACCACGAACGGGAAAGAGATAGAGATAGAGATAGAGACAGAGACGAGACGGATATAGGCATGCGCATCACAGGCCGCTCACATACCTCTTCGCATCGGACATCAGAAGTTGCCACGCCTACGCAACCTGCAGCGGATAAGAATAAGGATTCTCACGTGTTAGAACGGGAGGCGAGGAATAAAGAGAGACTGCTCAAGGAGCTACAACGCCGTGAGAATGCGACCAAGGGCTCGACTCTCAGTGGCGGGCGGCAAAAGATCGTGAAATATGAAGATGAGCTTGAGTCGGCCGGTAGGCTAAAGAGTGATGGGTATAGTAAGAGTCGACATCGGAGGTAGAGCCCCAGCCAGCAGAATGCGGTGGAAACCGATTCTGGTCTTGGTTTCTGTGATATACCAACGACGACCAAGGACGAGAGGGAGCAGAAAGATAGAAAGGAGTGGTTTCGCCGATTGAGGAGGGAAGAACCACTGAGTTTGGACAACGTCCGGATGTGGCATCCAAGATCTGAACGATGACACATGTCGGCTTCGCTTCATTCGACCTGTCCCCGTCACGATAGCGCTGGGTGCGCGACAATTCGGCTCGGTTCAACTTATCTGGCGCCCTTAGCATATCATTTGGCAACCGCTCTCCATGTGCATAGCATCGCACCAAACCGCACCGCACCGCACAAAATCCTCACGCCGTTCACGGCGCGATCTACGATCATCAACCCACTCTATCACACATACATAGCAAGATCGCCTCGTTTCGTCTCGCCCCTCGCCTGCTATGTCTCCGGTCCCATCTCAACATCCTCGCTCCCCAAAAGGCGCTCTGGGTACAACATACGATGTCCTCACGGTTCAACGCAGATAAGAGCCTGGCGCTAGCGACAGACGAAGTTGCCACGAGGCGAGGCGGTCAGTCGGTCAGCATCGTCCATCACATCTCAGTACCACATCGAATCATGTATTGTGTGTAGCTCTATAGTCAAGGCATCAATCATTCAGCTGACTCGGTTCCATACATGACACTTCAATTCACTCCACTGCGCTCAGCCCAGCTCAGCTCGACTCGAACGTGAGCAGACAGCAGAGGCGATGAGGTGGCGGGTTCGATACCACTTCACTTCGCAGGGCTCACGAGACATCGTCTGTCGTGCTTGACTTAACATCAGCAGCGGTGTGTGGTGCGGAGGCGTGCTACGCCCGCTCCGCCGTATTGCGTTGCTGTGTAGCATGTGTGTTGATACAATATGATACAACAAGATTAAAATCAAATAGAATAATGTTGTGTCCACACACAGTCTAGTCTAGTCTAGTCCAGTATCCGTGCAGTTCTACTCTTTCGCTTTGCGGTGCTTGGGTCTGTTGCTGACGTGCGTGAAGTGATGTGTTAAGATATGATATGGTAGATACTGTAGCAGTGACTGTGATGTGGCGGCAGCGCTGGCCTGCGGTAGTGTTCCGACCCGAGGTGGCTCAATAATTGAAGAGGCGGAGGTTGTGGTTGACAACGGCATCACTGCTGTAAGACACACGGTGGCAGATAAGGGCTGTGGTAACAACAAAGAAGGTGCAACATCAGTCTGAGGACGGTGCGAACATAACGTTGCTATCAAGGGTGACTACGTGCATAGATGTTTTGTGAGCGAAAGACCATTGTTGCTTCCTCAACAGCTGTTGCATGCATAAACGCTCCGATAGACCTTTTCTCTTCCAGGGTAGACTTGCGCAATGGTGGCTCAGGTAGCATTTTGTGCCGTCAGAACATGTACCTGCTCATCACGGGATATCATACCGCTTCCTGCAAAACCCTCTTTCCCAAAGCAGTAACTCTAGTGAAGTGCGAGAAGCCATAACCACTCGACCGCCAAGAATCGGAGATTCCGTAAGAGTATTTGGAACAGCGCAATACCGGATTTTAGCGGAATGCCGTACTACGTTGGTGCCCTGCTGCCATGAGGCATATGGAAGGGGACCATGATGACAGTGCTTGTTCTCGACTATGTTCTTGGTGCACATCAATTATAGTATAGGAGCTTCTAAATTAATCTGGCTATGCCCGTGTCCTAAGTTTCTGATGCATGGCAACACCCAGACTCGGCAAGGAGCTGTATTTTGTACAAGGTAATGAAGATTCCGCGTGACAAGTCCATGCCGTACACCATGCGACCACCCCACCACCCTTACCAAAAAACACCATACATGGGCGGACACAGAGCAGTAATTTACACGGAAATCGGAGTCTGCAGAGTAAAGCTAACAGGCGATCCAGTCAACTTGACCCAGATGGTCAAGGGATCATTGCCAACCTTCTCCGTGGCGAAGCCCTGCGTACTTGTCACAGGGCCCGGCACCGTCACTGGGATAGCGGCGGAGCAAGTGTTTCCATTTGCCGACACGGTCAAGCCCGTGATCTTGCCGCTGGCCATGGTCCAGCTCATGTTGTATCCGCAGGCATCTCGTGCCTGTCTGTCCGTGAAAGCTTTCGCCAAGTCGGACTGCTTGAGCGTGAGCATGGGCCAGTTGACGAGCCTCTGGAATTCCTGGACCATCTCCTCGATCCAGAACTGGAAGAGTGATTTGACCTGTGTCCCGTCCGAAGTGGTCAAGGTGTCCATGCCGTTGACGCGTAGGTTGAGTTGATGGAACATGACGCCGTCGCGGTAGAGCCCGAAAAAGTGGCGCATGGTGTCGGCGCGTTCGGACGCCATGAGGTTATTGAAGTCGCCGGAGCCTGCGGAGGTGTCGATCCACTCTTGCAAAGTGCAGGCGGGGGTGTCGCAGTTGTAGTAGATGCGGAGAGACCAGCGGGGAATGACGGTGATGCCGGCGAACCCGTTGCTAGCGACGTCGGTGGTGTATGGCCACATGTAGTTCTGCTGGTTGCGGAGCACTGGACGCGAGTTGTCGCCGACGCAGTTTCTGAGGCCGTTGTCCCACCAGGCTCGCAGGGCGTCGCCGTTGTGGAGACCTGTGATGGCGGGCGGGATCAGTGCATCGGCGCTGAAATTGCCATTGACGATGCCAGTTTGGTCAAACCATTTCTGGTTCCAGTCTATTTCCTTGTAGATGTCGTCGTAGGTAGCGTTGTTTTGAGCTTGATGGGTGAAGGTGTGAGACAGGTGGAGGAAGGTATCGCGGTTGGAGGCAGTCTTCATCCAGACGGAGAGAGGGTCGCGGTTGAGGCAGTCCTGGGTATAAGGGTAGGTGGTTGGGGTTGTTGGCCAACCAGTTTCGCCGGTTCCCAGGGGTTTCTGGAATTCGAGCGGTGTGGATTCGTATTCGGTGTAGATTGGTCCACCCTGGCACACACCTAGTAGGTCTTCGGGATCGACAGCGATGATGTTTCCGTTGCCATTGTAACCCATTTCAGGTCTGTACCAGCTGCCTGGATTCATCTTGGCTTGGATTTGCGGCACCCAGGCCTTGATGACGTTCATGTCGGCCGTGTCGATGCGGTAACTGTTGGTGCCGGCGCCAGGATAGTAGATCTCGGTCCCGAGGAGCACATCGTCGACCTGAGTGTTGAGGTTGACGCGGCGGAAGCCGGCGTAGAGACCACGGGTCATCCAAGTTATGTAAGCGTGCTGGAGGAAGTTGCTTGTTGCCGACCAGTCAGTAGCCCAGCTAATGAAGAAGACCATCTGTTCGCGACCAGCAAAATCATTGATGACTGCAGCGGTGGAAGGGCTGCCATACTGGCTGTTGGCAGCGAACTGAGCAATCTCCCAGGTTGTAGACGCATCAGTGACTTGAGCGACGTAATGGAACAGCCCCTGCGTGGTCATTCCAGCGCCTGTCTTGAATCCAGCTTGGGTGAATGAGCTAGTGTTTGTGAAGGAGACGGTTTGTTCTACGCCCGAATCGCAGCAGCTGCCCAGCACTGTGGTACCGAATGCTGGTTGCGGGTACACGTCGTACTGCACCATGCGGACACTGTAGGTGACCTGGTAATCGTAAAGCTGGTCCATTTGGGCTTGGGTGAGAGCACTGTGCCAGCCTTCAGTCTCGCCGTAGTTATAGGAAATCCCGGAGACAATGATGATGCCACCAAAGTTGCCGCCAGATGTCGTGTTCAGCACTGGCAGTTCGACGCCAGCTTGAGGGACAAGCAGTGTCTGAAATGGAATACCATAGCCGTTCAAGCCAGATGTGGCTTGTCTGGCAGAGTCTGCATCGCGCGCGATGACGAGAATGGTGGATTGGACAATGGCTGACCCAGCTAGTGCAGCTACAGTGGTTGTGTTCACAGCGGATGAACTGCTGACAGTCTGGGAGGTAGTAGTCAAGGATGTTGTCACTGCGGTGGTTGTCCCGGCCAATGATGTTGTCACCGCGGTGGTTGTCCTGGCCGATGATGTTGTCGCCGCGGCGGTTGTCCTGGCCGATGATGTTGTCGTCCGGGCGGTTGTCCTTCTATTCTGCCTTGGTTCCCTGTGGTGCAAACCCTCATGTGGTTGATGATAATGGTGACCATGTGCCGTGATGCCGAGTATGAAAAAGGAGAACCAGAAGAACGAGATAGACTTCATTTTGAATTTGGGTGCTGTAGAGCTTCTAACAAGGGTGCGAGGCTGCTAACCTGGTGTCAGATGAACGAATGTGGAGCCTTGACAGGTGAGCCTGTCAGCTGTAAACGAGTGTGATAATCAGTTTCCAAAGGAGAGACAGCTGGTGAACCAGCGAAGGAAAGAATGAATGCTCTGGCAAAACGACAATCAGTATGCTGAGACCTGGTAGTCTCGGAACATTTATAGGCAGACTCAAAACACAGGAGATGGCTTCACTTCTGGCCGGCGAATAGTCCCCCACACCGAAGGGCTACGCCACCATGGAGTTGTGGCTTACCAGCCCTATGTCAATAACGGTGTCCCTCGAGGGTATAGCAAAAACAGTGGATGAGCACTTTCGCTTAGTTCACACCTTACCGCATTTCGTAGTGACCTGACGCCATGTGTTGACATTTTGCACATTGCGCGACTCAACAGCGCGAACCGCTTTCAGAATCGTCCATCGGTTGTCAGTCTGGCTCCACCCCCTATCTCTTGCCAAGTCTTCAGCTTGCGGGAATAGAAAGCCAAAGTGTGTAAAAGTGGACATACTGAGTGGTCATGAGACCGCAAAGGGGTGTATCCCTGTCACTACTGGCAATGAGTTGAGAAGACGATCTGGTTCGACCTAGACCTTGTCAACTCGTACAAGCTAGTCTCGAACAGCCGGGATAGGTGGCTGGCTAACACAAGAAGGCGGTTTCATACCTTGCGCACAATCTGGACCTGTCGACAGGTGTCTCTAGCATCCGACGCGAGGATGTTTGTAGTGGGTTTGATACCAAACTTGATCCCTTGTACAATCCGAATCAGGGGCAAGGAACAAGGCAGTGTCGTAGGATATCATTGGGTCGGAACCGCAATGGTACGTTGCCCACTGTCGAAAAAGCACAAATCATAGCGTTTCCTGCCAGAGTAGCGGAAGTACAAAAAGGGAGAGTTTGCTACCAGGCGCTAGGCTCTTATGAGGTCTTGACGTAGGCGCCGAAACAATTTTTGAAGTGCTGACAACCTCCCTGCGCCGCCAATGCCAAGTAAGGCCTAGCCTTTCGGGATGCCAAGCCGACGCTACAGATGCTACTGGTCGATTGTAAGAAGGAAGTTTTGGACCTTGGTTTGTTAGCATATGTGTTGAATTGTGAAGACCATCTTACCGGGCAACAGCTAGAGCCTGGTGGCAACAACAATCTAATACCCTCACAAACCATCATGTCCCAACAGCGTAAATCATGGTCCCGGCGGCGGAAGTTGGTGGTAGGACTGGTCGGCATCATCGTAATCATCGCCCTTGCTGTTGGATTAGGTGTCGGTCTCACCAGACAAGGCTCTGACGAGGAGGAAAACACCAGTTCTCCGAGTCCGACTCCGATACCACCTACCACCAACAATACTGACCAAGCAGGTATATGGCACCCTAGTCCAGGTATGACTTGGAACTACGAGATCAATGGTGCACTGAGCGACAGTTCGAACCAACAGGGCTTTGAAGTCTGGGACATCGATCTCTTCGACAACGATGAAGACGTCATCTCGACACTACAGGGTCAAGGCGCTAAAGTAATCTGTTATTTCTCAGCTGGCAGCTACGAGGAATGGCGATCAGATGCGGGCGATTTCAGTCAGTCTGATCTCGGCAACGAACTCGATGGATGGCCTGGCGAGCGATGGCTGAATGTCTCTTCTCAAGCAGTTCGCGACATTATGCTTACACGCATTGACCTCGCTGCTCAAAAGTCTTGCAATGGCGTTGAGCCCGACAATGTCGATGGATACAATAACGATAATGGGCTCGACCTGACACAGCAAGACGCGGCCAACTACATCGAATTCCTAAGCGATGCGGCCCATCAACGCAATCTATCGATTGGATTGAAAAACGCAGCCGAGATCGTCTCGACGGTTGTGAGTATAGTGGACTACTGCGTCAACGAAGAGTGCGTCAAGTACAACGAATGCAGTACTTTTGCCCCTTTCATACAGCAAGGCAAGGCGGTCTTTCATGTGGAGTACCCCAAAGGCAGTGATACCAACAATGCATTGGCCGTTTCGTCGAATGCCAGAGCGGAAGTCTGCGATGCCTCGGGTACAGACCAATTTTCCACAATCTTGAAGAACATGGAACTTGACAGCTGGATTGAGACATGTTGAGCCGGTAGTTACTCCAACCCAGCAGAGTGGAAATCCTCCGTTGCAGTTCGGCACATTCTACCGGTACACCAGGACAAATCACGCGTAGCAAGTCTGCCAGGAAAAGTTTAGGGGCAGTACAGTGAGATGAACATTGAAACCATGTCTTTTGAAACCACTTTGTAAAGAATCTGTTAGTCTTACCGCAGGTTACGCGCTTTCACATGCAAAATATTTCACACTAGTTCGGCAAGCCGCCTCGTCTCGAACAGCGCATAATTGTGGCGCTTGGGGAAGCCGGGTCTGAAAGTGGCTAGCTCAGCTGTACAGCATGTTTTTTTGCCCACCCCACAGCTCGATTGTTGGAACTTGAGCCCGGTGGCTGTGGAGCCGCGGAGGTGATCCCACATGTTTGCCGCTCCGCTCTCTCCGGTGCCAAGAAAGCAAGTCGGATCATTGTTTCGCGGCCCATCGCATAATCTGTACCCATCCAAGTTTCGAATATCCCAACCATGAAAATCACAAATCGGGATGGTAAACCCCTGTCCAAACGAGGAAGCCGTAGACCAAGCTCACGGTCATGATCGTGGTCTGGAACGTTTCTGATCAAAGTTCCACATTGTCGAGAATAAGAGGCGTGGCTGTGCGTGGCTGTATGTGGATGTGTAACACTCAAATGGCATTTTACGAAGCAGCACATGCATCAACCCATCGGACAGATCGATTATTTCCCGATCTAGATCACGCTTCGTTCCTCCCGCGTCAGGTTCTCTGGCCAATAAAGGAAGGTACTGAGCGAATCATGTCTTACAAAGTCAACACTGCAGTGCAGGAGAGTTACAAGGATCGAAAGTACTCGAATGCCAACTAAAAATACGGCTGCCTACATGTGCCCTGCATGGCATAGCGTACTAGTACCTGTTTTGTTACCCATCAAGACCTGGAACTTCAGACGGCTGCATGAGCGTAGCAAGGGTTTGACAGGGCTCACCCCTAATGCATTTTGTTCACTCGCAGAAAGGCGCTAAGGCCTTCTCTCGCTGGCAGTTTGTATATACGAGTAGAGCCTCGTCCGTTCTAGAAGGCCAAGGCTCTTATGCACAGCTAATGCCGGCGACTAACGTTCCAGGTGTTGACTGTCCGGATGAAGAAATTGTTCTCGGTCACTTTGAGCTGTGATGCATGCGGGGAGAAAGGAGAAGCAGCGGTAGTACTACGGGCTACGCCACTTTACAATGCACATAACCGAATTACTTCTATGCTTGACTGAATTGGAACCCCAGCTGAACACTTGAGACAAGCCATGGCGTTGGCTAATCTTGGCACTGCAGTCCTTTGATTTTCCATGTGGTCCTCCTTTTGTCCTGTCTGAATTCGAGCTTCAAGCATCTGATCAATCATTTTGGCTGAGATGAGCTTAGTGGTGGGTGGTACAGCACATTCGTGCATCTATGCAGCTGGGAGGAGAGGCGGGAATTCGGTTGGTCAACCAATGTCCTCTATGCCGTCCTCTTTGATGGCAGAATCTGCAGCCTTACAGACGGAGAGTGCAACTCGAGTAAAGATCAGTGCCAGGGAGAGTTGAACAACCAGCTCTTTTTGAGTTATTCAGAGCAGCAAAGCATAATAGCATCGTTCAGATTATGTATGTGTGTAGGCACCTCGGCGAAGGCTTTATCCTAAAATTCATACAAATGATGGATACCTAGTACTTGCGGACTATATATTACCCAAATATTGAGCACTGGCTCTGCAGGTCTATCAACACATCTTGCAAAGACAAATGAAAAGTTTCAACCTTCAGCGAACGCTTGCTGGATTTTTGCCCTCCTATATTACACATCCAGTATTTTCCCAACCCGCTAAACTTCAATTTAAGAAAGATTCACTTCAAACTCCAAATGAGACTCGACTGCGCTGATTTCAACTGATACATGCCACCTGAACTAGTAGCTGACGATCGAAGGTCGTTTCCGTTGCGGAAGTTCCTGCTCTGGTGTTTGGCGAGCCAAAGCATCTGTTCGTGTTCCCGAAGATATCGCTCACTTGAGAAACTGCTCAACACGTTTGCACGACCTCTCATGCCAAGACGACGACGCTGGTCAACTTTTTCGTACATCCTCTGAGAAATCGAGGCGGATTGTTCTGCTGTTGGCTTGAGTGGGAGCTCCGGTGGTGAGAAGCCCTCCGGGTCATCAGCATATTCGGACCATTCGCCGAGCAAGCCCATGATACTGACTTGTGCTTTGGCGAGAGAATACGCGTCGTTTGGAGGGCAGACCGCGCTGAAAGCTTTCCCAGTCTCTGGATCTGTGACCACTCGAAAAGAAGCACCGACATCTGTGCAGACCACTGGCACACCTGATAGAGCTGCTTCGCCCATGGCAAGTGGAAGTCCTTCAGAGATAGAGGAATTAAGGAAAAGCCATGCCTGCTTGAGAACTTTCGAAGGGCTACCGAGGCCCCGTAGGGTAACGGTTTCTCGTAGACCTTTCGCAGCAATGATCTCTTGACACTCCGTAGCATAAGAAGGAGCTTTTTCCATATCACCATAGATGTCGAGGCGGTAGTCCTTTATATTCCATTCATTAATGATGATGTCAGCAGCTAGAATAGCGTTCTTGATGTCCTTGACAAAGCGTACGTGTGATAACATGACTGCTGTAGGTTTTTCTGAGGTGATGGTTTCGATAGGTTGGAAGCTATCCATGTTGCAGATACCGTTGACCACCGGATCGATCTTGCGGGCATAGGTCTTTCGATGGCAGATAGTGCCTTCGAGAGACCCCAGTTCGACCTCCCATCCAGGATTGAAGAAATCGGCACACGGCAGCACGACGTCTGCATGGTGCAGAGTCAGGACAGATAGTATACGCGATAGAGATATCAGCGAGCTGCAGACGAAAGGCGGGTCGAAAGACATGGCCGACGACAAGAAGACTGTCACCTCTCTCCAGCTGATACAATGATCCCAGACATGGAAGGCACATCCACGCTTGATCTTGCAGATGACGCCATATGAAGCACCTGCAAAGTGATGAGATGCTTGGAAGACATCAGGTATCTTTTCTGGCACCGGGAGAGAGAAGATAAAGAGGTATCTCTGCCACATGTCCAATGCATTGTCAAGGTGCATCAAGGTAGGCTGCTCGGCATTTAGCCATTGAGATATTGGTCTTGCATTCTCCATGTCTTCAGTGAGCCAGAGCTCGCGCCATGCATCCTTGACGACATCACTCATCCAGATGTCGCTCCAATGTCGAGAAGACTCGAAATATCTGTTGAGGTCCAAGAGAGCCGTAGTGGCCTCCTCAATATGACTATGGTCGAGTTTGAGAGCTCGTGCACATCGGACGAGGGTTGTGAGGATGGGGACGAATTTCGTTTTGATGTCATGATCGCTTGTGTTGTGTGACTTTTCTTGGACCTGTGAGTCGAGTATGTTCTTGAAGATACCATGAGATGGAGTCAGGTAGTCAAGACCCCATAGTGGAAGCACCGTGAGAGATTCGACGTTTCGCTCTGTCTGAAACTTGGGGAAACCGTAGTCATTGGCACATTCAGCGACAACATGCCATCTGACAGTACGTAGATCGTTGACCATATCACGGCGACATGCTGAGACACCACCTCCCTCATTCGGCCAAGTTCCAGTATCCATGGCAATGGCATGAAGTGTGTTACGCGTGTCACGTCCCTGAGTAGAGATAGTCCGTGTGTTGATGACAGTATCTCCACCTTGCCCGAAGGCAGAAAGATCGCTGGTCTTATAAGCAATAGGCGTCCATGAGCTGATTTCGGGGTCGACATCGACTCTTGCCATCACAGTATCAGCTTGTTTGTCAAGGTAGTGCTCGGCGACCGTCAGCCGACCGAGGTCTCGAGCATTCCAATAGGGCTTGAGGACACGGTCAGATCTCAGCGTCCACTCATCAAGCCATCGTGCGGTAACGGCATCAAAGTCTTTGCTATCCTTCCAAGACTTCCAGAGTTGATCTCTAGCGCGTGAGGTCGATATGGGATAATATCGTGTGTTTGTTCCCAACACACGCGATAGGATGCTTGGGCTCGTGGAGTCGAACGAGAATAGAGGATTCTCGCTAAGGAAACTGCAACCTGTTGGTTTCTTGAGCACCTTGATCCAATCATATACGATCATAGGAGGGGTTTCAACTTCTTCCCCGTTGAGTGTGGTTGTGATAACGGGATGAGACTTGTGATCGTAGGACCATCTGCTGTGGTAGACTTTTGCTTCTTCAATAAAAGTAGCCTCGACAACTCTGGGATTCGGAATTGCTTTGTTTGCGTTCTTAGGGTGCTTGTGAGATGGCACACACCACGAGACCTTGATCGTCATGTGGGCGAGGAAGTACTCGGCCCTGAGTAACTCATCATCGAATTTCGCATTGTCTCTGTAATAGTATATGAACTCCGTGAGATTTCCATCTTTGATGTAAGATCCTGATTTGATATATCCCCGTTCGTCGTAATCCACAAGCTCTTGGAAAGGATCGCCTTGGGTACATTTTCGAGTGATTGGTACTTGTGTCTCTGGACCTGAACCACCTGGCAAGTAGTCATAAACATACTCGCGGACAATGGCGCCGTGCTTGTATTCTTTCCTCTGTGACAGAACGAGGTGCGCGGTATAGGTATTCACAGCAATGAGGTTCTGCTTGTTGTCTGGCTCTTTCACATGCAAACCAGAGTACTGACGCATCTCAGACTCGCCGTCGTCTAGGCTGCTAAAGAAGCAAGTGCTGTCGCCTGCGGCACCCTCGATGACAGCTCTGCGCTTCTCCATAGTGGTTCTGACTCCTTTCATGCTTTGATGGAGCTTTAGGAAATGTGGTCGGCCACGGATAAGTACCACTGGGAGGATTGCATCATGCAGGAATTTGCAGAATAACCAAGTTCCGTTCAGAAGGATAACAGCCGGCCATCGAATCATACATGACTTATTAGACAGAACATAGTCAAGCTCTCGCTGAAACTCTGGATCGGCGACAAGGGAGACAATGAAAAACTTCATTGCGACTCGGACCCCCTGGAGCAAACGGCGAAATGGGCTTGGAATCATGCGGGTAACATGTTGGTATTTCTGTTGTGGTTCTGACAGGAGACTTGTCTCGAGAGCCTGGTCTTCTGCCATAGATAGTCGTCTGTTCGAATATGAAGAGTTGTATGCTTTCCGGTATGCAAGATATGGATCCATTGTCTGCATGTGCGACACAATCAACTGTGTCAATGTGGCGCTAAGGTTGCAGCGGTGAAGATACTCCGATACTTGAACAGACCTGTCATCCCTGAACCTTGAGCAGATCCAGTCAATTTGCTCGTCAGAGATCTCATACGACTCACCGCGACACCTTTGAAGCAGGAAAACCCTTACGTGTCCTGGCAGCTGATCCCAATCTCTGTCGCAGTCGATGTCCAATAGAAGGTGTTCAAGAACCTTTCTGTCAGCGTTGTCATCGAACAACAAGCAGTCCTCTGGAAAGGTTTCCAGGTGGCGCTTGATGCTCTCTGGTAGATTGAGTTCACCATTGACAGTGTTGCCAGTAACAAGAAGGCGAGTCAAAGCTGAATGATCATGCGATAGACCAAGTTGGGACTCGGCCGTGGCCTGAAGAATAGTTTCCGCGATGACTCTGCAATTTCGATGGATATCAATGGTCCATTCCTCCTGAATCAGGTCCAAACCGAGAAGAATGTAGACATGAAGCTTTCCATTGGCGATGCGGCTGATATAGCTCATCTTTTGCTGATGAGGAAATAGTTGGCGTGCTGGAACAAGCTCGACTCTCGTCTCCCCCCTCTGCCACAAATCGGCGATCTGTTGCTTCAAAGTCTCTGCTGAGGGGAATGCTGCACGAAGCAAATCTGGTTGGAAACTATGTTTCTCGGGTGTCAGGTAAGTCATGACTTCAAGGCCCGGATGGGTGGTGGGATCAAGTTGAAAGCAGGCATCGGATGGCAGAGCTTGAACACTGTCGAAAATATCGGAGAGGATTGTTTGAGAATGAACAACCTGGTTTCCAAGTGCATTACTGGAATAGAAGGTCGGCTTTTCTGTCTTCGTCTCGGATTTTGTTTTCGGCACCTTGTGCCAACCGACTTTGGCTGTCAGCATAGAGAGGAGCGCGGCGGTCCATGTTGAAACTCCGAGAGCAACCACACTGCCATACGCGAAGCCTGGAAGGTAATGTCGGAGTATGGGACCGGTCACAAGACCTAGAGTTGCAGCAACGAGTAAATCGGGCAGTGCCAATGTGCCTGTGAAGATCCTGTTGAACTGGTAGAGCAGTAGACCGATGTAACTCCCCATGTAAGCGAGAAACATAATCAATGAAGACTCATTGTTGTCGTACGCCCACATAAGAGCTGATGCAACTGAGAGAGCCCAGGCGTGCAGGAAGAAGAACTTGATCAGGTTGCTCCAGTACAGCTTTCGTCGGGTTTGCGAGTTGAGCTTAGCAACGTCTCGTAGGCCTTCTAGCGACTGCACCGGGATTGGGGCAATCTTGTTGGCATGTGGCCACAGAGGAGTGGCGATGGCGTCAAGGAAGATTGCGCTAACAAGATAGTATGCCAAGGCAAAACCGATAGACAAACGGAACTCTGCGCTATCAGCTGCAGACAGACCAACAATTGAGCCACCCGTGATCAATGCCACCCATTTATCCATGAGCGCGATCACAAAATAGAGTACTCCACAATATACCTCGTCACCACCATGACGCCAATGAACAAAGGCATTGTGAAATTTGAGGCCTTTCTGCATACTCTTTAGAGTGTCGATTGCAGCTTTGCATTGCAGATTCCATGTTGTACTGTAGGGGAATGGCATCTCTGTCCGTGAGTACTTACAATACCAGGACATCAAGAACGTGGTAGCAGCATAACCACCAGCTACCTTGAGAACAAATTCATCGGTAGTTGCTTTCGTCCAGAATGAACGGTTGCGCTCCCTTTCGACTTCGTCCATAAGAGCTCTGCGAGGAAGTGGGGTAGTTTTGATATCGGCGATATCAGGGGAAAGACCTGACTCGTCTGACATCTTTGTGCTGACGTACCACTCGACGACTTCGCTGTCTGTTACAAATGGAATGTCGAGATACCATGTACTCCACTCAGAGACGATTTTTGCTGCCCCTACTAGCAGAGTAAACAGGAAGCCAGTCAAGACACAGAGGTAAACGATGATATCGTTCCCAGTCCACAAGGTGATGATTGGTGAGATGAAAAGTATCGGGATGCAAGCCATGACCATCGATCGTCCTGATTGAAAAGAGAAACCTGGAAGCTGGTATATGGCGAGGGTAGCTAATGTGGACAGATAAGTCGTGAGAATGACGAGATAGAGGGAGAAAATCATCGCTGGATAGGGCCCCTTGACTGGTGCTATGATGACAAACCCAATGACACCTCCAGCGATACAGACTGCGACTCCGCCAATCCACCGAGTAAGGACAAACATGTTCATGGCTGGGAAGGCCATACAATGGAGGTAGTAGCTACCGCCTGAGCCGATCCAAGTGCCGATGGCGCCAGTCAAGAAGAGAGAGACCATGAGAGCTGTGGTTGCCATGGTTTTCTCATCTTGGGTCATGTACGAACTCAGATATAGGCCTCGCCCAACAGTTGTAAGAAGCATGATGTCGAGGAGAGCGGGGAAAGCGAAGATCCCAAGAAAGGTCCCCTGGTAGAGGATAGATAACTTCTCTTCGGCAGCGTTGGGGTTCAGGTCAACCTGTTTCGACGCATAAGCTGTTGGGAGTTCTTTATTGTTGTCGTTCCGCATTGGCGGCTGATGTTCCTTGAAATAAGCATTATACCGATCGGCAAGCATTCTGCCAAAAGCACTTGGGGTCATGTCGAAGTACGCCTCGCAACGAGATCCTAAGGCGAACATTTCTGCGAAGCAGGCTGCTTGGTCTGGATGCGAATTTGGCAGAGGATTGCGATCGAGTACCTCAAAATAAATTTCAGTGACTGCAAGCTTGCGAAGGGCGCAGAACAGTGAAAGACAAAAGAGGTCAGTGGTCGCGTCGATATGACCAGGTTGCAGAACTTGCTCCAGGACTTGCTGAATTTGTGAGAGAATCTCACTTTGTTGGCCAAAGAGAACATCTGGTAAGCGAGCATCTACCTCCTGAAAGACGGAAATAGCGGCGGCGGCATCAGGTACTGGGCATCCTTGCTCGATGTACCACTCAAGGCGAGACCGGATTAACTGTTCTGCTGAGAGCTTGCCGTTAAGGTAAGCGGTTGAAGTTAGTTCTCTGAGTTGACCGAGCGATGGAACTTCGATGAGCTGGTGCTCACAGCAGGCTCTAACTTTTGCTGCGAGAGCCGGACAATCAGCACACGGAGCGGTAAGCGTACGATGCGTAAGTAGGATCGCTTCGGTAGGAGTGAGACCCTCGATGTCGCTTACAAATCGTTGAGGTAAGTCCCAGGTCTTCGACGTTGAACCATTTGCTTGTGACAGAGCAATCTCAGCCTTCAGACATTGAGCTCGAGTGAATTGTCTGCTTGAGAGGAACGTATGGAGAACAGTCCCAGCAATGTCCGTAGTCTTGAGCGAGATGTACATATCCAGCTCCCCCATATATCTGTCAAAGTCGTACAGACCCCAGAATTGGTTCCCTAAGCTTGTACGGAACCCAGACTGGAGGCCCATATATATCTTCAGGTGATCGCTCTCCTCATCCCTGCTGGACGCGAGAAGCTGAACCAAGTCATGGATGGCATGACGCATGCCTGCTATCTCTTTCAACGAGCTCTCTTGCCGCACTAACCTTGAAAGCGCCTTCGAGACGCTAACAAGTATATTCGGCTCAACACGTTTCAATAGGTCGAGGTCTTTGAGACGACGTTGAGCTGCCACCAATTCCGAGAAGTCGTTGTTAGAGCAATCTAGTCCAAGTTGAAAGCATCCAAGTCCAGTATAAGCGTGGCCATGGGCAGAAGATGAGAACGGATCGGTCAATGGTTGGTCGGCTCGCTTCGGCCACTCGAACCTGTTAACTGTGCCGGCCGAGGATGAGTAGACACTTGGTAAGCGTTGCTCCGAAAGTGAGAGTATTGCTGCGATATTGGGAACAAATGGTTCCAGAGACTTGTAGATGGCGTGGTTGTCATGGTTCTGCTGAGAAATTTTGTCATTGAGTCTCCAAGTTTCTTGTAGCTTCACGATTTGGTCGTCTTTGATGAATGCTAGGGCTCCCAAAGGTTCGCCTGGTACAGTCCTGCAGAAAGCAGTTTCTGCATCCATCAACGCAGCCCGATGTCCCGTCCAGCTGAGGGCACTGTAATACCTGCACCAATTATAGCTTCGCTTCACGACGCCATGGTCAAGATAGGCGTCGTCATCGATCGTGTTCCACATCAAGACATGGCCGTCGGTCATTTGAGACTGTGCTGCCAAAGCTCGCAAAGTTCTCCTCAAGTTTGCCATCTGGAAATAGTCCCGTCTATCACCGGTAGGCAAAATGGTCCCATTGCAACATACGAGGCCCTTGACAATCTCCAGGTTGATGGTGCGGCATTCATTCGAGCTGAGATAATCCGGTCCAGGAACCTCGAGGTACACGTCAAGGCCGATGGTTTCGAGGAACTGGATGAGGCAATTGGAGACAGCTGGTTGGAGAAATTGCCAATTGGCCAGCAGTACACCGGTAAAAGGCGAATCCAAACCTCGTGAGGTACCAAAACGGGTGGTAATGCTGTGTACCACAGCCTTGAGAGATTTGATCGTTTCATCATCACCTTCCGATTCGGTGGAGGACCTGTTTGCCGCGAGTTCGACGTCGATCCGACCTAAGACTTGTGCTGGTTTGAATCTTGGAGAACACGAGAGGACATCTAAAACACCGTCCTGGTAGGGATCGAGAACAATGATATCCCAACGCCGCAATAGCCGCGCCTGGTGGATGCTTGGCGGGGTTTGGAAACTTCCAAGGTAAACGCCGAATGATTTTGGCGTTCCCTCAGATTCTCTCTTCGGGAAGGAGACTTGGACATCCTGTCGAGCAATTTCAACATATTGAGTGATGGACTTCGGGACTCGTGGAGACAGCTGTCGACGCTGTCGAAAGGTTCGTATCGCGCCAAATGCCAGGTAGCAAAGATATAAGATACCAAGAGCCACGGTGACAAACAATATGATGGCTAGCAGCTGTTCATTCACAAGTCAGACACTGTCATCAGTTTTTTGACTGCGGCAGCACGTCTACTCACAATGTTCCACCAGTTTTGCAACATTGCCTGCCAGCCAACGGCCGACATGCCCAAATACTCTGCCATTGTGCGATATAGCTGACGCAGGCCTGGTGCCTGGACGACAAGCTTCCAGACAATAGAGAAACTCCCAGTACTGTAGGTATTTGGTGAAAGAGAGTTCAAGAAACGCGAAAATCATGGCAAGATGTTGTCCACACGTGCGGCGGGAAAGTCCCTGGCCCAGGGGTATGGTCGAAGCGAATCGACGACCCATTTCGGAACGGTCAGCGACACTTTTGGAAACTTGCTGCCACGCGCTCGGAAAGAGGTTCTCTGGTCAGTACCCACTTCCAGATACAGAACAACACACACTGAGACAGCATGATCGTCCCCTGCATCTTGGCTTTGTTCGACGTTGTCTCGGTCATCGATCGAGCTATTTCATAAGCTTTTCGTCCAATAGAAGTGGTTCGGCTGCATGCGAGGCGACAAGTAGCCACCCGCCAGGACTGGCTGTGGTATGAGTACTCCAGACGTGGCGTTTTTGTGCTATGGGGAGTTTCTGCCCAATAGTCTAGTTTTTATCCCTGTAGGTACTCTGACAGGGAAGACCTGTGAGTAGAGCCTCGTGGAGCCTGGAAGGCGCGCTCTAGTGTGACCATAGCACAGAATGCCAGGTCTTGGCTGTAGCAAAGAAAGAGTTCGGAAGCTATAAAAGATGTTTTAGCCGAATCTGCGCCAAGAAGAGCGGATCCCGGCTGCCGGCCCTGGTGGGTTCTCTCTGCAACTAACTTTGTCTCAACCCCATACGTTCTTGACGTATCACACTGCTCATCTCGAGATCCTGCCGGGCAGTGCATGGCTGAAAGAGGATCTGGGCTATGGAGCCGCTAACGATCGTAAGCCGTATAACCGCCGTTCCAAGCTTCGGCAAAAGCTGTCATCTTGTGCTTCTCCTGAAACTTTAGTTAGCGGTCAAGGGCCGCGATAAACATTGACCAGCGGTGCCCGATTAAATACAATGTATGCATCACTCGTGATGCAGGACCAGCAACGCGACACGCTTCTGCAACCATTCACGATTAATGGAGGCTCCACGTGATATTCTACGTCGGAAGAAGCGTGTCCGCCAGCGTAGGCTGATTATTGTTGCAGCTATCACGACTCTCGCTATTCTCCTGGCAGTGATTATCCCACTGGCGGTGATTCTCCCAAAGGACAGGCAGTCCAAGGGTCTTTCATCAATCGTCCTGCTGCCGTTGTACAGTTACGCAGAGCCGGAGGCATGGAAGCCATTGTTCGAGGTGTAAGTGAGAAGAGATGTCCCTATGTACTCGTAACGGAATGCTGATAGGTGCGTGTAGACTCGATGCTCATGCTAATGTCAACTTTACGATAATCGTCAACCCTTTCAACGGGCCTGGACTAACTCAATATCCTGAGAATAACTTTGTGACTGAGATCGGCAAGCTTAATGCTTACGAGAACGTTCGCCTTGTAGGGTACGTTCGCACGACTTGGGCGACAAGAGACCTCTCAACGGTGCTTGCGGATATATCGACGTATTCCGGCTGGTCTGCGCTTGAGAGCGTTGACGATAACTCCACGATTGCCCTTGCTGGCATCTTCTTCGACGAAACACCGAGCATTTATTCACCCGAAGCAGCTGCCTACCTGGGCACGGTTAATCAAGCTGTCAAGAATGCTTCGGGTCTGCTGCCCGAGAAACTGGTAAGTCGACCAACGTGGATATCATCTATTCCCAGCTTCATCCCAAAATTTTGGGTAGACACCTACTAATGTTCATGATGCAGATCATTCACAATCCTGGGACGACGATTGATCCACGACTAGATGACCTGAGTACTGACATCACCGTCATCTTCGAAAGCTCCTATCAGGATTATCAGGAACGAAAAGCCACCTTGAGCTCGCTTCCCAAGGATCGATTGCGATCTAGTTACATCATTCATTCCCTTCCATCGAAGGGGTTCCGCGATTTAGGTAAATTTGTGGATTCGATAAGTGTGCAGGCAGGAGCCTTGTTCGTGACAGATCTGGACGAACGTTATTATAAAAGTTTTGGGTCGAACTGGGAAACTTTTGTTAGTGTCATGCCGACCTAGTGTAGGGCTGAAGAACAATAGGGAGCGAATGTGCTACTCGCGGGTATAGTCTAGAACGGAGAACAATGCAAATGTAGCTTTGTGCCATGTGCACAATCTAATAATCAGAATGGATAAAAACTTTGAAGCCAAAACCAAAATTCGCGAAAAGTCTCTAACCAAATTCAGACTAGCGTATGAAGTATCACAGAATTGATCCCGTTCACCTACTCGAGCGTTCACTCCTGAAGCGCGCCTTCTGCGAGAGCAGGAACAGTGTCTAAGCAGACATAGAGTTATCTTCCCGTCGCTTTGCTCATATTCAAGGTGAATGGCTTCGAAACGCCAGTCAGCAGTCATCGTACCATTGTATCAGTACCCCTTAACTGAGAGAACCTGGGAACCATTACACAAAGCGTACGTCTAACATCTTGCTTGGTGTCTCTAGCAGATCCCGATCATGCAGCACTATTGTTTTCCCCGGTAAACATGTCCGGTCCAAAAGATGGTACTAGGGCATTGACCACAGATACCAGCAGATAGGCTTCCTTCCGTCTCGAGTACTAATGCAGAGGCAAATCATAGAATATCAACTTGTCCTTTGCTGACTTTCGTTATCATAATCAATCCCAATAGCGGCCCAGGAGTCGGTACAGATGGGTGGCTTCCAGACCCAAATTATACACTGGAAATTCCAAAGTTCACCTCTCATTCTAATGTGATTCTTGTTGGCTACGTCCGACTTGACTACTGCAGGAGACCGATTTCCGACGTTGAGAATGATATAAAGAAGTATGGAAATTGGGCAAGCAGCGGTTCAAGCTCAAATGCTTCTCTACCACCTACGGCGATCAACGGCAAAAGCAATCACCAACCTAGAGACTCCGGAATGACTGAACTGGGCGTTCAAGGGATCTTCTTTGACGAGACTCCAAACCTTTTCGACGAGTATGTCGCAGGGTATCTTGATACTGCAGGCCGCATAGTCAAATCTACTGATGGGATTTTGGGTGATCGGTTGGTAAGTTCAGTTCTTGTTGTCGCTTTGACGTTCAGGCTGTGTACCAAGCTGCATCCTTCTGCGTATCGTGCCTCCTTTCCGCATTCTTTAGCTTCATCTCACCCTGTGGTTTTCCCAATCCGACGATAGCAGCTTTTGATGAACAATGTCCAATCTTATTGTTTAAAGCTTTCCGCATGAGAATTGTTGCTAATCTTACGAACAACTCGTGTTTAGGTAATACACAATCCAGGAACAGTACCTGACTCGGAATATGCCTCCTATTGGCAACAGAAGGAGATTGAAGCAAAAGTACCTCGTATTCCGCCATTGCCGCCAAGACCAAATTCCCTTGCTACCGCCGTCGCTAACCCGCTAGTCGACTCTAGCGGGCCAAGGAACGCAACTTCAGATGTGTATGATGCTGGTCTAAAACCTGCTGCCCCTGACGATCGCTGCTGCGGAGCGCCAGAAATCACCACAGTGTTTGAGTCATCTCATGAATCGTGGCTCGACATGAAGGTACAAACACGCCTCTCGGATCTGTTGCGTCACCAAAGACAGCAATGCTGCTACATGGTACATTCCGTCCCCTTGGACTTGATTATGGATACGACAATGGAGCTGCGAGAAAGGGGAACGTATATCTTTGTCACAGATCTCTGTGAGCATTACTATGAGAAGTTCGGCAAGAGCTGGGAGCTATTCGTTGAAGCGATGACAATGTGATGCATTTCGGCCAGCCATGCGTGGGAAAGCGGCGGTTAGTCACTCGTGAGCGAAATGTGATGATGCCACGGGACAGTGTCACAACTTCGTGTGTATGTGTTATGGCACGAGTTCTGGCACAATTCCGGCTTGCAAAATACCAGATACGTGAAGACTCCTCGTATGGTCAGACGTGGGATAGGTATGGTAATGCATCTTACAAATGACACGTAAATTACGCACCACTCCGCAAACTATAAAGGTAGACTAATAACGCAATACTAGTTCGTAGTGGCGTTTGTATGGCGTTGGTTCTCGCCTGGTCATGCTTGCGTTACTCCAGTGGCGCTAACGTGATCTGGGACGCTCGATGACTGCCGGATGTGGCGTGACCGGGACCCCATCGCCGTCGGTCGTCAGCATAAAAGGAGGAAGTGGAGGTTCCCGCAGAATCATCTGAGCGGGTTAACCCGTGCTCACAGAGGAGCATGGCATTGGCTTTACTAGTGCATTTATATTGTCCCAATGCAACGATTATCGGGACGCAACCCCGCGCGAATATGCTACGATGCGATTTCTCCAAATTCAAAATATGGACCACACATCCTGGCTGAGAACGAAATTGGATAGAGACCCCATAGCATGAATCTGCCCCTCCGGACGAACTTTGACGCAAGAAATGGCTACTTTAGCATCGATGGACACATCGGCTTGATCTGCCGATCGTGAGGAACGTACGCTTGTGAACGTAAAGGCCACCTTGTCATCGATCGTGGAAGCGAACGTGCTAATTACCAAGTTTGATGAGAGAGTTCACGTACCAGGCGATCCTGCCTACTTTGGCTGTCGTAGCAGGCTCCAATCCGATCTCGGATACGTCTTACCGACGTTGATTCGCCGTAACATCCCTGGTGACCATCATGACGGCCTGGAACGTTGGTCGCCTGCATAAGATGTGCATAAGCGCTGTGGCCTCGTAGAGCCGACGAGGCTCTGCATACAAGCTGCGAGAGACGGCATTAAGAAGTCCTCAGTCTTCCCAGTCAGATCACTCTGATCTACCAAGCCTGCATGTTCCATGTCAAACCCCTATTACGCCTTTGCAGGCGACTAACCTTCCAGGTCGTGATGGTATTTGGTCGAGTGCAGATCTTTAGGTGAATACGAGCCTTAATTTGCGTTGCCCCGCGGCGGAAGCATATAGTAGGCAAAGTTTTAAGGGTTCGTATCCCGCGCAAAACCGGCACTGGGCCAACTATGTGGCGGTAAGGTAACGATTAGGTGGATAAGTAATTGTGGCACAGGTAACCTCATCTACCATCCGTTGTACGTATACAAGTAAAACTTGACAAGTAGAGTTTGAGCCAGCCAGCCACAGGCTGGAAATGGTTATGATTGGGCCTTTCTATCAGCCCGAGGACCAATTGCCAATTTCTGTACGTACAGGGGATCATAACCTGGCACATGATTTTGTGAAAGAGGCTTGGCAGCCCTAAAACGGGCCTCGGGTCTTTTTGCAAACCGTATCCGGCGCTGTAATCGGCTCTTCATGCATGTAAGTTGTCTTGGCACGTATCAGCCTTGCGCCAACTATGGAACGTCGTGGAAAATTCACAAACATTTTGCAGAATCATTGTCCTTTATCCACTCGAATTGACGACAACAACAACCCGCTCGACAATACTGTGGACACCAGTCATGTTTCAAGCTGAGACTCTCAAAGCTCTGTGGTCGTTTACCGCATTACCACCACAAAAGCCAGATTCTCAACAGCACTGGCCCATACTACTGCCGTGTCAGCCGACATTGATGGCCTTGTTTAACGCCGGAACAAAGTCTTCGATGACGCTTTCGTGATTGGTTGCCAATAAGGGAAACACACCTTGTTGAACCCTGCGCGTAGTACCGACGGCGTCCCGAGTGGGCGGTAATTTTTGTCTTGGCACTCTTGGCATGGTCATGCAATTTACTGGTTTGGTACTCCTGGTATGGGGTGATACTTTCTCACTGTCGTAATCTTGGCATCAAGTTCTGTGTCCTCGCCAGACTACAAAGAGAACGGCTACGTGACTAGCCAAAGCATGTGCGCAAAACTAGGTGGGCACATGCTCGCAACCAACCCGAAAGCACCTATTAGAGAACCCGCCCATGTAGACGTACATGGATGGCCACACAGGTGAAGTGAAGTTCGTGTTTCGCAATATTAGCAGGCTGTAGGTCTCAGAATCAAGCTTTACTTCCCTGTTCTGGTCCATAGGCATGGTGTGAGGAAAAGGAGTCCCTATGGGTATGGAGTGCGATCGGGGTGTTTGCAAAAGCAAGCTTCTATGACCGAGCGGCTTCACGCTTGACACATGCATTGTTTTTTGATCGAAGCTGGGCGGGCTGAGCTTCGTGCGTCACAGTTTTGCCCCAATAGCGGCCAAACGCCAAACGATGCCAGTTTCAACTGGACTCAGTGTCGGATACAGCAGAGCCTTGGACGCTTTCACCCAAGATTAGGTGTATCCGTACCCGGTTAATGTGGCGTGGATACCATACTGAATCTAGTGTTGGGCATTCCATTCAGTGGCTTTTTGTGTTCCCCTCTAGTAGACAGAGTCCGACTTAAAAAGATGCAACGGGGGGCTTCTGGTGGGACGCATCGAGATTGGGCCACGGTCGGCTTGAGGCTCTAGAACGAATGAGACATGATTTCGACGCCTGCGTCTGCCGCAGCTCGCCATCGTCCGCACCACGTGCATCCGGCCCAGGTCCTTCTCACATGGCGAGGATATTAAACTCTGTGGTCTGCTCTCAAACGCACTGACCAAGGTATTGAGTCAAGCAAGTACCCAAGACAGCCAGTCCTCTTATCTCGCCAAAGCATGCCGCTTTCCAACGGGAGCTCGTCAGAAGTTTCTTCAACAGCACCTTCCACCCCGTGTACAGAGAAGAGCGTCCTGTTCAATGAGCACTCACCGTCGATCGATGATCTGCAGTACATCCTCGTCACTGGTGGCCTTGGCTTCATCGGTAGTCATACCTCATTGGAGCTCCTGAAAGCTGGCTACAATGTCATCATCGTCGATGATTTGAGCAACAGCTTCCGAAGTGTATTCGACAGAATCGTGGCCGCCGCCAATCTGCATTTCAACAAGATTGGCCGTGAGTGTCCAATACTGAAGCTTTGGGACGTCAATTATCAGAATGAAGCTGCCATGCGCGGGCTGATCCAAGCTCACACCTCAAATTGGCGGTCAAATATCGTTGGCGTCATCCACTTTGCTGCGTTCAAGGCCGTCGAGGAGAGTATCAGGAACCCTCTGAAATACTACCGCAACAACATCAGCGGTCTCATCGACTTCCTAAGTCTACTCGGAGACTTCGGCATCAAGAACTTCATCTTCTCCTCATCCGCCACGGTATACGGCTCATTGGCTGACCGAGGTCGCCCACTTCGAGAAGAAGACTGTGTTCACCAATCTGAAAACTTCCATGGCGCTGATGGCGTCGAGAGACACGCAGTACAAGGCTGCAAAGGCATCACAAATCCTTATGGTCGGACAAAGTTTTTTGGTGAAGCCATCCTTGCTGATGTCGCCGCTTCAGATCCGTCATGGAAGATCACTGCCCTGAGATATTTCAATCCAATTGGATGTGACGTCTCGGGCCTCCTCGGTGAGGATCCGAGAGGAACGCCATCGAACTTGGTTCCGGTCGTGGTTGAGGTCATGACGGGTCAACGGAAGGAATTATCTGTCTTCGGCTCAGACTGGAACACGCCAGATGGGACTGCAATTCGAGACTTTATCCACGTGACTGATCTTGCAAGAGGTCATATTGCAACACTCTCCAATACCCTGAACACAAGTCCAGCTGGATTTCGTACCTACAACCTAGGCACGGGTTCAGGATTCTCTGTCACCGAGATCGTCTCAACCATGGAGTCCGTCGCCAAGGTCCCGATAAGCAAAAAGATGGTCGGCAGAAGAGCTGGTGATGTTGGCTCATGTGTCGCCGTTGCTGACAGGGCCGCACGAGAACTGAATTGGAAGACTGAGAAGACTTTGAGAGATGCGTGCACAGACATCTGCAACTTTCTTGCGTTGCAAGCTTGAGCTCCACTTTGAATTTCGTATCTTGAATTTTCGGAAGGCACTCAAAAGAGCGAGGCGACTTGGGGTATTAAGATGATACGGATGGCTGATTTATAATGACTTACTAGAGATAATCATCACTGTATAAGACTCATGCTGGCTTATCTGCAATTGAGCTGTACCAATACTACCGGCGACTAGTTTCCCGACTTCAAACTTCAGCCTCCACAGGTTCTCCAGGCATTCCTTCTCAGATGCTTGTGTGCTTGTGTTTGACAGGAACGGAGTGATTTGGTTCAAGGACCAAAGTCGTAGGACGCCAGTTTCTAGTGCAAAGGTTATCAGGGCATCGAAGCTTCATTATCATCGACAGAAGCACAGCTGCTCGTATTATGTATGCATGATAGGCGTACAGTAGTGCTGTTGTTTCTCTCGAGAGCTTCAGGTGGAATCGATGTGCTACTGTCGTGGTGTTGAAGGGTGCAGCATGAGGTTGAGTGATCAAGAAAGGAAGGTTGGCCGAAGGCAGCCTTGCCATGTACTTATAGCATAGTGATGGTCGTTGACTACTCACTCACACACAAGCAATACAATACACACTGATCACACAACACTATCGCATTCGGCCGTCGACCGTGTCATCTCTATAGAGCAACCCTTATCGTCACTACACTATGAAATTTTATATTCTAACTTCTAAAGTATCGAAAATATTATGATAACAAACAGGAACGCTGGATTTAGGTAGCCTCTCGGGACCGCCTACTGCCTAACGCCCAACGCCCAATCGTGTAATTCCAGCCTCGCCGTCGCAAGCAAGGCTGCCACGTAATTTTATATATAGAATAGGTTTTATACGGTACGTATTAAATATAAGAGGGAATCTTATACTACTACTACCTTATCTTTCTTAATAATTAAAGCTGCGCTAGCGACTAATATAGATAATTCGTAGTGTTATAGTTATAGTCCTCTAGTACTATCCTCCTCTTAAAGTAATAGCTAGCTCGAATATAGTAGTCGCTCTTCGCCTTCGATAAAGTTTAACCTAGCGAGTTATATCGCCTACTTATTAAGATACTTAAGTAACGTCTTATACGAAGGTATTAGCTACTCGACTAGAGTATCTCGAAGATAAAGAGGTCTTTAAAGTCGTACTTAGTAATACTATTAGTTTAGTCGCTAAAGAACGATTTAATTAATATAATCTTACTATTAAAGTTAAGTTTATTATCGTAAAGAATAGAGTTAGTTATAGCGTTAAGATATACTATAAGTACTTTAGCGACGATACTACTAATAAGTATAAGTTAAAGGATTCGCTTATACGTAAGAACTTAATTACTAGAGAGGTTAAGTTTAATAGAGCTCGCGATCGTACTAACTAAAGAATAAATTACTAGATACGCTATTCTATTAACTATCGTCGCTACCTAGACTCTAATAATAAGTAATAGGTTAGGTATTAGATATATAACCTAGCGTAGTACTTAGGTTACCTTTTCTCTAGTAACCTAGTCTTATACCTATTATTAAAGAAGTTACTTAACGACTATTACTAAATAAAGACGGTTAATTAATTATTATAAGAGTCGCGAATACTCTATTTTAAGGCTTATATATACTTCTTAAAGTATAAAATTAATAGTATAATAATACTAAAGTAGTACTATAACCTCTTAATAAGATTAGCTAAGGATCTAAAGAAGAAAGACTACGCGAGTATACTTATCGTAGTATTTAAAGACGCTAGCTAGAAGTACTATTTACGTAAGTAAACTATAACTAATTCTAATAGTTATACTATTATTAAGATAGTATAGGTCTTCTTCTAGTATATCGAGTCGGTAAAGGTCGTTTAGCGATATACTAATAACGCTCTACTTATCGTTAATACTACTTTTTGTATAAATAATAAAGAAATACCTCTTATTATCGATATTAGTAAGTCTAGTACTAATTATACGTTTCTCGTTATATTTTCTTAGGTACTAAAGGAAGACGTAAAGTTATATACCTTCTTCTTTTAATACCTACGAGAAGAGCTATACTAAGGCGTTTTAGAGCTCGCGGTAGTATTAACGGATTTTTCCTTTAATATAACTAGCGCTTATAATTATCTAAGGTACTTACTTAACTCGTAGCTATAGTATTATAGTTAGTATACGATAATAGCTATAAGGGCGTACTTTTAGTCGATAAGTTACTATACTAGCGACTAAATAAACGTTCTTAAGGGCTTATACTAAGCGTACGTTTAGTTTAATATCGAGTAGTAACTTAACGATAATTAGTAAATACTAGAAGACGCTCTTCTTTACTAATTAAATAAGAGTTATCTACTAAGTTAGTAAAGCCGCGAGTAGAGGTTAACTTAGTACTATACTAAACTATATACTAATATCGAGTAATACGCGATATCTTAAGTTAAGAAATTTAATAGTAGTATTTATAAGATCGCGACTTATTAGCTATTAATCTATAACGCTACTTACCGACTAATAGCCTTCGTTAATAACTTCTTTAAAGACTTTAGCGAGGATTTAGAACGATCGCGAATTAGTAATATACTTAGTATTAATAGAAAGTACTTCGCTCGCTTAATAAGATCTATAATAATATAAGCTATTTAAGAGTGACTTATACTATAATAGCGAAGGCTAATCGGTAATTAGCTTTCTCTATATATAGGCGTCTTTCGTAAGTAGTAGCTACTACCTTATATATACGATATATAGCGTTTATATAAGAAGAGCTATCTAATTATAAAGCTAATAGTATACCTACAGTAGTAAACTAACGAGTATATAGTTATAAGTAGGTAGTAGCGACCTTAAGATAGTAGTACTAAAGTAGTAATTCGCTCTTCTTTACTAGACGACGAGCTTATAGCTACTAACCTATAAAAGCTATTTTATAATATTATAACTATTAGTAATCGACTTTTAAGCGACGCTACTTATTAATATAAACGATAATTATAGATCTTACTATAAAAGTACCTTAACTATAGCTACTCTACTATCGCCTTTAAATAACTACCTATAAGTATATTTAATAATTAACTACGTATAGTTTATAAGAAGATTACTATTAGAGCTAAGCGTAAGAAGAAAGAAGCGCGTAGGCTTAAGAGATTAGCTAATTAAGTAAAGAGAGATAATAGAATTTAAGCTACTTAGTAAGTAGCGAGGGAAGTAGTAGTAGCGATAGAAATATTATAACTATAAGATAGTATTAGAAGTTATATAACTATACGCCTACGTAGTTTCTTTATCTATTTTATCTTATCCTCTAACTTATTACCCTCTATTAATAACGATAACGAGCCTCTTCTCTTATTAGACTTATAGCTAGTCGACGATTAATTATAGTTTAAGCTACTTATTTAACCTCTTCCTTTAGCGTTAACTATACTACTAGCTACTATAGTAAGAATAATACGTAAGAGAAGAAGTACGAGCTTTTATAGTACGCTACTTAATAGTAATAACTAAGAGATTAAGAGAGCTAAGTAGTAGTAATATTGTAGGATATAGCTACTAATACTAGGTTTTACTCTTAAAAAGCTATTCTTCGAGGTTTAGTACGATATAGTTTATAGACTAAGTTAATAGCTAATAGCTAGCCTAGTAGTAATATATCTACGTTATACTAAACTACGCTAGAATAGCTTTTTACTTACTAATAGTAAGTACGTAACCTTAATACTACGAATTATCTATATTACTCGCTAGCGTAGCTTTATTATTAAGGTAAGGTAGTAGTAGTATAATAATCCCTCTTATATTTAATGCGTACCGGCTTAATTTTTTCCCTTATATAATTTACTATAATAGCCTAATCTACGACGGTAAGGCTAACGCTAAGGTTAGGCGTTAGGCGTTAGGTAGTAGGCGGTCCCGAGAGGCTACCTAGATTTAGATAGGAATCACAAACACCCGTTACCTGTATATACATCTTGCTTATATACCACGTAACAGTGTATAAGGATATTACAATATTATAATATCTAATATCACTGATTTTCAATATTATAATAATCTAATATTATTCACTACTACGTGAGGGAACTGTCAAGCCAGTACCCCAAAAAAGCCGACCGCAAAATATTTATTATTAAATGAGTCCAAAGGGAATAAAAATAAGGAAACTTCACAGACCACTTGCTAGCTGCTAAGCTAGTGTTACGGACCATGGCCACAGGACGGCCACGCTCCGGGATATAGGAAGGTCTCGCGAGGAAGCCTAGCACGTGAGGACTCAGTTCCCTGTCACGTGACTTCCCAAAGAGGCAGTACGCTAGCATATCGGCATATTAGCATAGGACAAGTCAGCATACCAACATACTATACCAAGACTTCCTGTTCGGGACTATAAACATAAGTATATAGATACAACTTCCCTTTATATAGTTCTATAGTTCCGTAGTCAACCTAAGTTATACCAGAACCCCACCTGTGCATAACGGACCTTGCCCCGACTCATCTGCATACCATCTCGCCCAGCTTACTTGAGTAGAACAAGAGGTTCCACTCGTACCCTTACTGGTCACGTAGAGGACGACGCCTCATAACAGCTAGACCTCTTACTTTCGTGGGTTGAAATATTCGACAAGCCTCAATAATTACCTCGCCAGTATCAGGTCGCGTAAGCATCACCTCGATTATCGTCAAGCCCACCAGTTGTCGTGTCACTTGCTCCCAGTACACTGATTCCATTAGCTGAAACAACGTCGCACATCTCGTAGATTCTAGAACACCACCAGTTACCCAGCGTCAACACCGCCGACTCCAACGCCAGCAACTCAACAGCCAAAACATTCTCAACCCATGATCCATGCTTCGGCCCCACGTCTCACGCGCAGTTTGATCCTATCAAACGATTCATGTTCCTCGAAGAGCACCGCACATAGCGCCATGTACGTTGCGTGCTCTAGTTGCTTGCCGTATGGATCACGCCGCCGTCGGACACAAGTCTGGTCATGTGAGTCATTGCACCACGGCGGGATAGCGGGGTGTGCGAGGAACTAGACTTGTAGTTCAGGGATTGTGACGGAGGAACAATGCGGATGGGGTTTGGCGTAGGGTAGGGAGCCGAGGCCGGCGAGCAGAGGGGCTTTGAGGATGGAGAATAAGGCGAGAGAGAGTGATTGCGTTGGGGCTGAGCTACCGGGTGGAAGAGTGGGCTGTGGGCGGTGAGATGGGAATGGGTTCGCCTTGGGCTTGCCGAGGGTTGACAGGCTTAGGTCGTCATTAGTTGGGCGCTCAAAAAGTCTTGGATGATAGCGTTGACGTAGATGGGGTTGGGGAGCTTGTGAATTCACAGTGTTGGTAACTTAGAGGCCGTGGGGTGGGTTGTTTCTGATGTTGTGGGGTGGTTGGTTAGTTCGAAGGAAAGAGCGGCGACGTGACTTTCCGGAGTGGCTTGTGGATGTCGTCTGATTTCAGGCTGGGGGAGAAGCCGACGCGGTCGCTGGGGGCGCAGAGCTGGAAGTACTGCACTTATTTTCTTGCACGGGTCGTAAATAGACGCTGTGGTGCGCGGAATGGAGTTGACTTAGGCATAGCTACGCGTGGATGGCGGTAGTTCAAACACTGAAAGGCCATGTTATGGGTGGAAATCAGGGGTTGGCAGACACGGTCAATGTCTGAAGTGCTAAAGACCGTCTCGAGACAGGGTACGTGTTAAATTTGAGCAGCGCATTAGTGTTCACCGTCTTCCGGTCCTGGTTGTTTGTTCTTGTCCCATATGAGGCTGTGATCTGCTTCTCGGCTACTCAAGGTTCTCGGGACAAGCTTTGGTGTCTTCGCGTCTTGCCGGTGACATGAGCATGAACAAAGGCACAGTGTTCCATCCTGTGCTATCCGCGAATCTGTCGTTTGCTGTGTTTGGCGAATATCATGGCTGCGGCCGACAGGGTCGTCGTGCCGCGGCTGGTGAGACATCGTCGAGCATGGGGCCTTGGAGTTAGTGCAATTGCGTATATGTCACTCTTCGCATAGGCATGCTTTCCTGTTTGTACCTATCTTCGTCGCCCTGAGTGTCACATCAGACGAAGTCGACACTGCTCAGCGCATACGTTTGCCTCGTGCAAGCTGAAAAGTGCTTTTGGCTGCCATGACGCTGTACTCTTGTCATGTCTTGTTGCACGCATCAATAGAACAAGCCAATACGCCGGCAACGCACAGAACGATCATGCCACTCAGCAAGAGACATTGGGTAGCGCTCCTGTTGTTCTTGCTTGGTCTCATCGCATCTGGCGTTTTGAAGGGGTGAGGCCAAATCTTGCTTTAGAAGAAGCTGACACTGAGCGTACCAGGCATGTACATACAATAAGCTTCGCCGAAGCAGAAAGTAGAGATCATGATTCGACTTCCGACCTGCTAGCAGTGACTTCCAGCAACATCAGCCGACGCGCCGTCGACGCCAACACCGCCGAGCTCTTCAACTGGTTCGAGTTCTATGGGTTCGACCAGCATCCGAATGAGCGCAATGCCGTGGTCAGCGCCATGATTGGTGCATGGGTTGGTGTCCAAAATGCTCTCGCTACCCTTGATAAGGACCCTCGCAACCCTTCCTTCCTCCGTTACTTTCAGCCGAACAACGTTTGGACAGTGCAAGACAACCTCAGAGCTGTTCTGGCGGTCATGGGAATGCCGCAACTTGAGGAGGAACGAAAATGCCTTGGCACTATACCAAAACTGCAAATCTGGTACGGAGATACACCTGCTGGCGTTGTTGATGCATGCAAAAAGCCAGTCGACAAGCAACCGTGGGGCTTTCGAGATGAATATCAAGACCAGAGCGGCGAGCGGAGAGATTTCGTGATCTTTTGTGATATATACTACCGCAGATATCGGGACATCCGAGATGTGAGATGCACCGAGCTCGGAACCGATTCGACACCGAAGGGGTACGGCAAAGGCAGCACTTGGAGTGCTTCCATGGTCACTTTGCATGGTGAGTCTGCGCAATATCTTGATATGGAAAAACTGACGACCTAGAATTGCTGCATTGGCGCGCTCTCACGAATGCGGCCACAGGGATCGAGATCGAAGACCAAGTGATCACAAGGCCGGATACCAAAGAGGAGACAAAGTGCTATGAGCCCTTCTACTCGAAGGCGTTGATCGATTGGGACACAAAAATTTCTCCGGTTGGTAGACTGCGATCCTCAGCGCTTGACTCCGTTACTGACTTACCTATCCAGACGACGAATGTCGACAACTACGTCTCCTTCGTGACGGAGTCATTTTTTGCATTTCTGTGCCCGATGAATAGGCCATGGGAAGATCCCGCCGACCCGGGATACGTCTTCCCGCTGTCTAGTGAGCAATAACGATCGTCGTGCGGATGAAATTGGCCATTAGGATAAGGTTGATGGAATCCGATGTGGAGAGGAAGACACGTCTCCTAACAAAACTTACAAGCGATCAGTTGCGTTGTCGAGGAGTAGCTGGATATTTAGATAGATGCTGGTGACAGGTGGAGGGTGATTCGAAAGGCAGCTGCAGACGATCATTCATAACTGGACGCACGTACAACAATTGAGAACGCCTCGTGGTTGCAATAACAATGGATGCTTAACTCTGCCGACGATCCATGCTTTGGCCCACGTGCGAGAGAAGGGCCGCTGTTCCACTCGAAGGTCGACAGCATTTAATATGTTCCTCAGCGTGTTGCGTTGGGCGAAGTCGAGCGTTGCTAGTGTTAAGGTAGCCTTCCCGCGATTTGCAAAAAGCGATACGCTGTAGGCTCTGCAAGTACTCTCGCTTAGTAACGTTAGTCTGGCCCCTCTACCTAGTAAGGAGCAAGATCGGTCGGAACATATCTTTCGTCATCAGCCTATCTCATAAGTTCATCGTCGCTGATAGATATCCAGCGCGGTTTAGCGTGTCGCTTGTCGAATATGATTGGCTGACAACGGAACACCAAAAGATCTGATATATTCTGATAGCTTAGTAGAAGTCAAATGCTTGCGCCGTTCCTGTTCAATTGTAGTGCAAGAAGAGTGTACTTCTGAGGATAATAGAACTAAGGTCGCCTACCTATCGTAACCCCGAAGAATGGTGTGGTGCAGGACGCGAGGAAGGCCCTGAGACTGTCTGTAATCGTGACGTCATACGCGATTGCTGGCGCTCGCTGCTCGCAATTGCCCATCGGCAGCTTGTCCCTTTTACTGAGTTGCGTTGACGATTTCTCAGCAAGTATTCAAGAACTACAATGTCGCGAATGACTGAAGCCTGGCGCTCGAAGCCTGGACGCTGTATCCCGCATCCTCGAAGCTTTTAAGGCTTTCTGAAGTACTATATAATAGCAATGCATGAAACTGCTTTGTTATCTTAACTAGCCTTATGTTAGAATTGACCCGGTTTCCCCTCGAAAAAGGTGGACAAATTCCTACGCGAGATAGCTTAAGATTCGGCGGGTCGAGTACTTCTAAGTCTGCCGCTACATGCGCACGCATTCATGACACCTTAAGAGTTAAATATATCGTTGCTAGAGGTCGGTGCACGAAAAGCTACACACGATAAAGTAGAGTCTTTGTTTTAAGAGTCGAGGCCTAGAGCTAAACGGCTCTACTTTAGATATTATTCAAGAGTTATAAGCTCTTATTTAGAAGAATAAACATATTGTCGTGGTGTTAAAGGGTGCAGCATGAGATTAGGTGGTCAGGAACGGAAGGTTAGCCGAAGGCAGCTTCAGCATGTACTTATAGAACAGGAGTGGTCGTTAACCACTCCGACAACTAAGCAACCAATATACTAATCACACAACACTGTTCACGCCTGGTATCCGACCGTGTTATCTTACTATAAGCAACCCTAAACATCACTACAATATATATTAGAGTACCGTAGCTTCTAGTATACATTAGCGTGAGAAGTCTTGGCACGCTAATAGCGTGAAGTAGCGGTAAATTTATCACATTACCCTTTCCTATCTCTAAACACTACTCGATCCTCATAACACGAGAAAGCCTAGACTATACGTCGCAAATGGATCGAA